>Ga0247844_1002565_pt1 | contig 29368 bp, 30 predicted proteins | sample LaCtaG_FD_192421 | JGI IMG/M metagenome (GOLD analysis project Ga0247844, IMG submission 192421) | Freshwater microbial communities from meromictic Lake La Cruz, Castile-La Mancha, Spain - LaCruzMarch201714.5m_1 | ecosystem: Environmental > Aquatic > Freshwater > Lake | place: Spain: Castile-La...
ATGCGACGGCTTGTGGCGGCCAGTCTCGGTTGCGGTCGGGGGGTTACGATGCTATCAGGCGCCCGGCTGAGCCGGAGGGCGCGTTGCGAGACGCGTCCCCCAAGTGCTTTCTCAAAGCATTTCAGACATTTGACTGGCGCGGACACGCCGCCGGTCGCCAACCCGAACGCCAACCGCGCGGACATGACAAGTGGCTGACGATTACAGGACGACGGAAGTCGGCGAGCGCTACGCACAGGCGCTGTTCGACCTCGCTGATGAGACGGGCGTTCTGGACGCCGTTCGCGCCGACCTGGCCTCGCTGCGCGCGGCCTGGAACGAGAGCGCCGACCTGCGCCGTCTGGCCACCTCGCCGGTGATCGCCGCCGAGGATCAGCAGAAGGGTCTGGTGGCTATCGCCGATGCGGCGAAATTCAACGGCGTGACCCGCAACTTCCTCGGCCTGCTGGCCCAGAACGGTCGCTCGCGCGATCTGACCGCCGTGATCGCCGGCTTCGACCTCCTCTATGCGAAGAAGACGGGCGTGGTCGCCGCCGAGGTCGTTTCGGCCCAGGCCCTGACCGCCGCCCAGCTCAAGTCCATCCAGTCCGCCCTGCGCGCCTCGCTGGGCAAGGACCCCGAAATGACCGCCCGCGTCGATCCGTCGATCCTGGGCGGCCTCAAGGTCAAGGTCGGCTCGAAACTGTTCGACGCCTCGCTGAAGACCAAACTCGACCAGATGAAATTCGCCCTGAAAAGGGCCTGACCCCAACGCTCGCGGCTCCCGACGGGGTCGCGCCGACAAGACGATAACAGAGAGCCTGTCATGGACATCCGCGCCGCCGAAATCTCGGCCATCCTCAAGTCGCAGATCGCCTCCTTCGGCGTTGAAGCGGACGTGTCCGACGTCGGCCAGGTGCTGTCGGTCGGCGACGGCATCGCCCGGATCCACGGTCTGGACAATGTCCAGGCCGGCGAGATGATCGAATTCCCCAAGGCCGGCGTGAAGGGCATGGCCCTGAACCTCGAGCGCGACAACGTCGGCGCCGTGATCTTCGGCCAGGACAACCAGATTGCCGAGGGCGACGAGGTTCGCCGTCTCGGCGAGATCGTGGACGTTCCGGTCGGCAAGGGCCTGCTGGGCCGCGTCGTCAACCCGCTGGGCGAGCCGATCGACGGCAAGGGCCCGATCCAGTTCACCGAGCGTCGCCGCGTCGATGTGAAGGCCCCGGGCATTATCCCCCGGAAGTCGGTGCATGAGCCGATGCAGACCGGCCTGAAGGCCATCGACACCCTGATCCCGATCGGCCGTGGCCAGCGCGAGCTGATCATCGGTGACCGTCAGGTCGGCAAGACCGCCGTCGCCGTCGACACCATCCTGAACCAGAAGAGCACCAACGCCGCCGCGACGTCGGAAGGCGACAAGCTGTACTGCATCTATGTCGCCATCGGTCAGAAGCGCTCGACCGTCGCCCAGATCGTCAAGACGCTCGAGGAGCGCGGCGCCCTGGACTACACCATCGTCGTCGCCGCCACGGCGTCCGAGCCGGCCCCGCTGCAGTTCCTGGCCCCGTTCTCGGGCACGGCCATGGGCGAGTTCTTCCGCGACAACGGCATGCACGCCCTGATCGTCTATGACGACCTGTCCAAACAGGCTGTGGCCTATCGCCAGATGTCTCTGCTGCTGCGCCGCCCGCCGGGCCGCGAAGCCTATCCGGGCGACGTCTTCTATCTGCACAGCCGCCTGCTGGAGCGTTCGGCCAAGCTGAACGCCGACTACGGCTCGGGCTCCATGACCGCCCTGCCGCTGATCGAGACCCAGGCCAACGACGTGTCGGCCTACATCCCGACCAATGTGATCTCGATCACCGACGGCCAGATCTTCCTCGAGTCCGACCTGTTCTACCAGGGCATCCGCCCGGCCGTGAACGTCGGCATCTCGGTGTCGCGCGTGGGCTCCTCGGCCCAGACCAAGGCGATGAAGAAGGTCGCCGGCTCGATCAAGGGCGAGCTGGCCCAGTATCGGGAAATGGCCGCCTTCGCGAAATTCGGTTCGGACCTCGACGCCTCGACCCAGAAGCTGCTGGCCCGCGGCGCCCGCCTGACCGAGCTGCTGAAGCAGCCGCAGTACAGCCCGCTGACCATGGAAGAGCAGGTCGTCTCGGTCTACGCCGGAACGCGCGGCTACCTCGATGGCATCGCCGTCGGCGACATCGGCCGGTTCGAGAGCGAGCTGCTGGCCCGCATCAAGTCGTCGAACGCCGGCCTGCTGGACGGCATCCGCGCCAAGAAGGACCTGACCGCCGAGCTCGAAGCCGAGCTGAAGTCGGTTCTGGAAGCCTTCGTCAAGACCTTCGCCTGAGCCCCGGCCGGATAGCGAGAGAGTAGCCCCGGATGGCCAGCCTCAAGGAAATGCGCAATCGGATCGGAAGCGTGAAGTCCACGCAGAAGATCACGAAAGCCCTGAACATGGTCGCCGCGGCCAAGCTGAAGCGCGCCCAGGACCAGGCCGAAAGCGCCCGTCCCTATGCCCGCAAGATGGCCGCCGTGATCGCCAACCTCGCCGCCGGCGTGTCCGGCGACGGCGCACCGAAACTGCTGGCCGGTACCGGCTCTGACCAGAAGCATCTGATCGTCGTCGCCACGGGCGACAAGGGTCTGGCCGGTGGTTTCAACACCAATGTCATCCGGGCCGCCCGCGAGCGAATCAACGGATTGATTGCGGCCGGCAAGGACGTCCGCATCATCGCCGTGGGCCGCAAGTCACGCGACGGGCTGACGCGCCTGTATGGCGACAAGCTGGTGAAGACGTTCGAGATGTCGGATCACAAGGTCATCGGCCTGCCGGCGGCGGAGCCGATCGCGGCCCTGATCGCCGAACAGTTCGAGGCCGGAAATGCCGACGTCGTGACCCTGTTCTACAGCCGCTTCCAGTCGGTCATCTCCCAGATCCCGACCCCGAAACAGCTGATCCCGGCGGTCGTTGACGGGGATGCGCCGCCGATCGACCTGAACGGCGCGACCTATGAGTACGAGCCCTCGGAAGAGGAAATCCTCGAGACCCTGCTGCCGCGCAACATCACCACCCAGGTGCTGGCCGCCCTTTACGAGAACCAGGCCAGCTTCTTCGGGGCCCAGATGGGCGCCATGGACAACGCCACGCGCAACGCCGGCGACCTGATCAACAGCCTGACCCTGCAGTACAACCGCAAACGCCAGGCCCAGATCACCACCGAACTGATCGAGATCATCGCGGGCGCCGAAGCCCTCTGATCCGAACCCCGCCCAGATACGCCCAGCTACACGCCAAGCACGACCTTCCGAACGGAACGAACCGATGACCGACACCACCGCCAAGAAACCCGCCGCTCCCAAGGCCCCGAAGGCCGCCGCCGCCTCCGGTAACGCCGCCTATTCGGCCGGCACCGGCGTGGGCAAGATCGCCCAGGTCATCGGCGCCGTCGTCGACGTCGAGTTCACCGGCCAGCTGCCGGCGATCCTGAACGCCCTGGAGACGCAGAACGTCGACCAGAAGACCGGCCAGCCCTTCACCCTGGTGCTGGAAGTCGCCCAGCACCTCGGCGAGAACATGGTCCGCACCATCGCCATGGACACCTCGGAAGGTCTGACCCGCGGTCAGGCCGTGACCGACACCGGCACCTCCATCCTGGCCCCGGTCGGACCGGGCACGCTCGGCCGGATCATGAACGTCGTCGGCGCGCCGATCGACGAACAGGGCCCGATCAAGACCACGATGTACCGCCCGATCCACCGTGAGGCGCCGTCGTTCGAAGAGCAGTCGACCTCGTCGGAAATCCTCGTCACCGGCATCAAGGTCATCGACCTGATGTGCCCCTACACCAAGGGCGGCAAGATCGGCCTGTTCGGCGGCGCCGGCGTGGGCAAGACCGTGACCATGCAGGAACTGATCAACAACATCGCCAAGGCCTACGGCGGTTATTCGGTCCTGGCCGGCGTGGGTGAGCGCACCCGCGAGGGCAACGACCTGTACCACGAGATGATCGAGTCCAATGTGAACGTGGACCCGACCAAGAACGGCGGCTCGACCGAGGGCTCCAAATGCGCCCTCGTCTACGGCCAGATGAACGAGCCTCCCGGCGCCCGCGCCCGCGTCGCCCTGACCGGCCTGGCCCAGGCCGAGTATTTCCGCGACGAAGAGGGCAAGGACGTTCTGCTGTTCGTCGACAACATCTTCCGCTTCACCCAGGCCGGTTCGGAAGTGTCCGCCCTGCTGGGCCGTATCCCGTCCGCCGTGGGCTATCAGCCGACGCTGGCGACCGAGATGGGCAACCTGCAGGAGCGCATCACCTCGACCAAGAAGGGCTCGATCACCTCGGTCCAGGCCATCTACGTCCCCGCCGACGACCTGACCGACCCGGCCCCGGCCGCCTCCTTCGCCCACCTGGATGCGACGACCGTGCTGAGCCGCGACATCGCCGCCCAGGCCATCTTCCCGGCCGTGGACCCGCTCGACTCGACCTCGCGGATCATGGACCCGCTGGTCATCGGTGAGGAACACTACCGCGTCGCCCGTTCGGTCCAGGAAGTCCTGCAGCAGTACAAGGCGCTGAAGGACATCATCGCCATCCTCGGCATGGATGAGCTGTCGGAAGAGGACAAGCTGATCGTCTCGCGCGCCCGCAAGATCCAGCGCTTCCTGTCGCAGCCCTTCTTCGTGGCCGAGCAGTTCACCGGTGCCGACGGCAAATTCGTCTCGCTGGAAGACACCATCCGCTCGTTCAAGGGCATCGTCGCCGGCGAATACGACCACCTTCCGGAAGCCGCCTTCTACATGGTCGGCGCCATCGAGGAAGCCGTGACCAAGGCCCAGAAGCTCGCCGCCGAGGCGGCCTGATCCATGGCCGGCAAGCTCAGCTTCTCGCTGGTGTCACCTGAACGCGAGGTGTTCAACGGCCTCGTCGATCAGGTCGACGCGCCCGGCGCCGAAGGCGATTTCGGCGTCCTCGCCGACCACGCGCCGTTCATGACCGCCCTGCGCGAAGGTGTGGTCACGGTCATCGACGGCGGTTCGCGCCGCCAGTTCGAGGTCCACGGCGGCTTCGCCGACGTGACCCCGGCCGGCCTGACCATCCTGGCCGAACAGGCCTCGGAAGTGACGGCGGCCGCCTAGGCCCTTGTCATCCCGGACGCGGCAAGGCCGCGATCCGGGACGCGCCTGCTCCAACATCTCGCCTCCCGGAAGGCGCGCGGCGCCTGTCCGGGAGCAGGCTTGAACCTGCCGGGATCCCGGTTCAGCTCTGCGAGCTGCCCGGGAGTTTACTATTGGAGCCCTGTCCCGTTCCGGCTCTACGCTTCGCTTCGGCCGGGATGACAAGGTCCGCTGTCCGCTGCCTCCGGCCAAGGGGGCGAGGCCACCGGCCGGAAGACCGCTCCGACAGCGCCCCCCTTCTGCTGCCAGTCAAGCTTCAACCGCCAGCCATCGGCCACTGAAACCCCTAGACCACCAGCGGCGCAAACACGGCCACGACCTGTTCATAGACGGCCCGTTTGAACGGAACGATCTGGTCAGGGGCTTCGCTCAGCGGTCCCCAGCGCCAGGCGTCGAACTCGATCTCGCCGTGGGCCTCGAGGTCGATCTCGGACTCCTCGCCGGTAAAGCGGAAGGCGAACCACTGCTGCTTCTGGCCAGACCAGCCGCGCGCCTGTTTCGACCCGCCGTAGTCGGGGGGGAAGTCGTAGGCGATCCATTCTTCCGTCCGGGCGATCAGCTCGGCCGAGGTGACCCTGGTCTCCTCATACAGCTCGCGCCGGGCGGCGGCCTCGAGGTCCTCGCCCTCATCGACCCCGCCCTGGGGAAATTGCCAGTTATGCGGTCCTTCAGTCCCGGCGCGGCGGCCGTACCAGACGCGCCCGTCCGGATGGAACAGCACGACGCCGACATTCGGGCGGTAGCGGGAAAGGTCTGGCATTGAGGTCTTAGGGCTTAGGGCTTGGGGCCTAGTCAAGACGACTTTCGGCTGGCAGCCGAAAAACGACACTGTTCTGAGCCCTAAGCCCTAAGCCCTAAGCCCTAAGCCCTAAGCCCAAGTCCCTACCGTCCCGGCCGCTGCGTCATCGCGCTCGCCGGAGCCAGCTGCAGCCCGCGGGCCTCCATGCCGGCAGTCCAGCGGGCCACGGCCTCGACCGTGACCGGATAGCTGAAGCCGGTGCCCATGGCCTGGCCATTGCCCTTGGCCAGGGCCTCGAGCGCGTTCAACTGGCCCACGATGGCGGCCGGGTTCTGTTCCTCGTCAATGATCCGGTTGGCGCTGGCGCGAGCCCAGGCACCGGGCCGGCGGTTCATCGAGCCGTCGTCGAGGAAGGCCACCCCGCGCTGGCGCAGAACGGTCATGAAGGCGGTCATGCCGGAGTCCGATGCTGCGAACCGGTCGCCCATATAGTTGGTGACGCCGAAATAGCCGGTGGCCCGGCCCAGCAGCCAGTTCATCCGCGCCTGGATATCGGCCGCCTCCGCCGAGGCCAGCAGGGTGTGCGGACCCGGATCGTTGTCGGGATAGCCGGAAGGCTCCATCGGCATTTCCAGCATGACCTCATGGCCCTGGGCGCGGGCCAGGTCGATCCAGCCCTGCAGACCCTCGGCATAGGGGACGAAGCTGAGGGTCACCTCCGGCGGCAGCCGTTCGATGGCGGCGCGGGTGGTGACGGCGTTCAGGCCGAGGCCGCCGACGATGATGGCCACGCGCGGGCGGCCGTTGGAGCGGAACGGGCGGGCATAGGCCTGGGCCGGCACGCGGCCGTCGGTCGCAATGGCCGGCAGGGGGCCGTTGGGGCCCGGCTGGCTCAGCCCGGCGATCGGGGCGGCGGGCAGGGGGCTGGCGGCGATGCGGGGGGCGGTCACTGGCGCGCCGTTGCCGGACACGGTTGCCCCGTTGGGCAGGGTGATGACGGCCTCGCCGCCGAGGGCGGGATCGACGGCACCGCCGTCCCCCGCAAGGTCCTGCCACGAGCCATAGGCATCGACCGAGAAGGCCTCGAGCCCGGTCGGGGCGGGCGCGGCGACAGGCGCCTCACGCTTCAACGTGGCCCGCGCCGAGGGGGCTCCGGCCCGGGGGTCGCCCAGAACGGTGATGAACAGGGCCGCCGCTCCGATCAGAAGCAGGCCGGCACCGGTTACAGCGACGGGCGGTTTCGTCAGAAAGCGGGCGACGGGCGCAAGATTATCGCGCAACGACCGGCGCACCGGGGGCGCTCCGGCGGTGGTGGCGAGGACTGACTGGCGCTTGGCGAACATGGGCAGGACTGGACGCTTGATGCGGGGGTCCGCGAAGCGGACCCCTTCAGTCTTCACCTTGGCGGGCGTCGGTTAAGAAACCCTAACGCGCCGTTAGCCATGTCGCGTCAATTTTCCGGCGCGGGTTCCGGCTCGGCCGCAGCCAGGGCGGAGCCCGGGGCGGTCACCACAATACCCTCGGGCGCAGCGGCCAGCCGGGTCAGATCCCCGCCGGCCCGCAGTACGTCGAACGCCCGCTCCAGCTGGTAGTCCTTGTCCTCGGGCCAGGCTTCGCCCGGGGCCTCGACCGGGGTGTGGGGGCCCTTGCGCTCGGCGCCGATCGAGGCGTCCAGCGCTGTGGCGTAGGCCGCCTCCGAATAGATGAAATTCGACCGCGACACGATCCGCGCCTCGGCCAGAGAGCGCGACACCTCCAGATCGGGCTCGATGCCGATCTTCTGGATCGAGCCGCCCGAGGGGGTGAAGTAGCGGGCCGTGGTGATCGACAGGGCGCCATCCTCACCGCTGCGCAGGGGAATGACGGTCTGGACCGAACCCTTGCCGAAGCTGGTCAGGCCGACAATGGTCGCGCGTTGGTGGTCCTTCAGGGCACCGGCCACGATCTCGGAGGCCGAGGCGGAACCGTAGTTGATCAGCACCACCAGCGGCAGACCGCCGGTCAGGTCGCCCGGACGGGCGCCATAGCGCTGGATCTGGTCGGCCTTGCGCCCGCGCTGGCTGACGATCTCGCCGCGTTCGAGGAAGGCGTCCGACACGGCGATGGCTGCATCCAGCAGGCCGCCGCCGTTGTTCCGCAGGTCCAGTACATAGCCCGTGATGGCCGGATTCCCGGCCTTCAGCCGGGCAATGGTCTCGCCCAGTTCGCGGCCGGTATTCTCGTTGAAGGTCGAGACGCGCAGATAGGCGAAGTCGCCCTCGATCCGGCCGGTGACGGAATCGATCCGGATCACTTCGCGCGTCAGCGTCACCTCGCGCGGATCCTCGCCATCCCGCAGGAAGGTGACGAGGACCGTCGTACCGACCGCCCCGCGCAGTTTTTCGGACACCTGGCTGACGGTCAGGCCTGCGGCGCTCTGGCCCTCAATGGACGAGATGACATCTCCGGCGTTCACGCCGGCGCGGGCGGCCGGCCCGCCATCCATCGGCGAGATCACCTTCACAAGGCCGCCCTCGGCCTGGATCGTCAGGCCCACGCCCGAATAGGCCCCCGACGTCCGCTCCTGCAGTTCGTCATAGCCACTGGGTGGCAGATAGTTGGAATGGGGGTCCAGCGCCCCCATCATGCCCTGCAGCGCGGCCTCGATCAGTTTCTTGTCATCGACCGGGACGACATAGGCCTGTTCGACGATGCCCAGGACGTCCCCGAACAGGGCCAGCATCCGGAAAGCCTCGTTCCGCGGCGTCTGGCCTGTGGCGGTCGCTGCACCGAGCCCCACGAGGGTCACGGCGGCAGCGCCAACCAGCAACAATTTACGCATCGGGTCTCTTTCAGCGAACAGGAAGGCGGCTCTTGGATGGATCAGTTACGAACCGGCCGGCGACGAAATCGTGGCCGATCGGCGATTGCCGGATAAAATCAGTGTCATCGCCGGTTGGGAAGCGGTTTCGCGGAAGGGGTGATTGGTGATTGGTGGTTGGTGACTGGTGACTGGTGACTGGCAGGTTGCAGAAGAGGCACCCGGCCCGCGAACTCGAAAATCACCAATCACCAATCACCAACCACCAATCACCAATCACCAGTCACCAGCCACTCACTGCAACCACGGCCCTGGATCAATCGGCCGCTCGTCGCGGCGAAGTTCGAATGTCGGCTCGCCGTCAACGCCGGTCCTGCCAAGGCTCTGGCCGTCCATGACCCGGTCTCCAGCCGTAACCGACAGCGTGTCGAGGCCGGAAATCACCGCGCGCCAGCCCGGGCCAAGGTCCACGATGACCACCTGTCCCCAGCCACTCAGCGGCCCGGCAAAAGCCACCTGTCCGGCGGCGGGCGCGCGGACCTCCGACCCGCTGGTGCGCCAGCTCCAGCCACTTGATCCCCCGCCAAAACGCCGCGAGGGAGTGCCGTCGACGGGTGCGGTCAGGCGGCTGCGTCCGGCAGGCAGTCGGGCCGAAGCGGGCTCGGTTTCCGTCCCGGGCGGCGGTACGGCCGCGCCGAGCGAGCGCAGACGCGTCTCCAGCACGCGGCTGGCCTGTTCGGCGCTCTCGGCCTCGGCCCGCAATACGGCCTCAAGGGCCGTCTTTCGGCTCGTAAGGGCCTCGATCTCCGCGCGCCGGTCGCCGCGGGCGCTTTCGATTGTGAACAGCTGCTCGCTGTTCAGGGCGCTGAGCCGCCGCACCCTGACGACCTCGGCCTGACGGTCCGCCAGCCCCTGGGCGCGCGCCTGCAGCCCGGGGGCCATGGCCCGCATCAGAATGGCGGCCCGGACCGTTTCGACCGCCCTGTCGGCGGGGACGAGCAGCGGCGGCGGCGGACGACGGCTGATCATCTGCAGGGCGGACAGGAGCCGACCCTGGCGCCCGCGCGCGCGAGACAGCCTGGCCACCAGTTCTGCCTCCTGTCGCCCCAGTTCGCGCAGTCGCGCCCGCTGGCCCGCGAGCACGGCATCGTCCTGGCCGACAGCGGCGCGCAGCCCGGTAAGCTGGCGTTCGAGCCCGGCAATCTCACGGGAGGCCTCGGCGGCTTCCCGGCGCAGGCGAAGGGCGCGGGCCCGCTCGTCACGGAACTCGGCCTGCAGCCGGCTGACGTCGCCGGCAGACGGGGTCTGGCGTGCGATCGCCGCCACAGGCAGGGCGATCAGGCTCAGACAGAGAATCAGGAGGGGCGCGCGCATGGAGCGAGAGCGAATATCCGGTTTCGGATGCGAGCGCATCCATGCCGCTTCGCGTCAGTCGCGATGATAGGGTGATCCGGCCAGGATGGTCACGGCGCGATACAATTGTTCCGCCAGCATGGCTCGCGCAAGGGCATGCGGCCAGGTCTGGGGTCCGAAGGCGAGGGTCGAGCCCGCGGCCGCACGCACGCTCTCGTCCAGCCCGTCTGCCCCGCCGATGGCGAACACCAGCCGGCGCTCGCCGCGATCCCGCAGCAGGGCGATATGGTCGGCGAAGGCCCGGCTGGAAAAGGTCCTCCCGCGCTCGTCGCAGGCGATCAGATGCGCGCCCTCGGCGGCCTTCAGGATCAGCTCCGCCTCGGGTGCCTTGCCGGACTTGCGTGGTTCCAGGTCGACCAGTTCCAGCGGGCCCAGGCCGAGGGCCCGCCCTGCCAGGGTGGCGCGCTCGGCATAGTCGGCCGCCAGGACGGCCTCGGGTCCCCGCCCCGGCTTGCCGATGGCGATGACGGCCAGCTTCATGGGTTCACGAACCGGGTCTCAGGCGATCAGGCGCGGGCGTCGACGCGGTGGCCGCTCTCGACCGACCAGATCTTCTCGATGTTGTAGAAGGCGCGCACTTCCGGACGGAACAGGTGGACGATGACGTCCCCCGCATCCAGCAGCACCCAGTCGCAGTGCGGCAGGCCCGAAACCTTGACCTTGCCGAGACCGCTTTCTTTCAGCGTGCGCTGAAGGTGGTCGGCCAGGGCGCCGACATGACGGTGCGATCGCCCGGAGGCGATGATCATGGTGTCGGCCATCGGGCTCTTGCCCCTCAGGTCGATGAGAACGATGTCCTGGGCCTTGTCGTCGTCGAGACGGGACAGAAGGGCCGTTTCCAGATCGGTGGAGCCGATGGGGAGAGGCGCCTGCGGCCCGTCAGTCGGAGACCCGTCTTCGGAGTGGATGGAGTCGAATTCGTCCATCTCATGCGCCGTGGGGGAGTCGGCGGCGTCTTGCGCATCGTGCGCGGGCGAGGGGGTCAGCGGAGGGCTCCGGGGAGATTACTAAAGCGGAAGCCTATCACAGGGGCGCGGCGGCGTCACGCGCGGCCCGAAGCGCTGTCGAGGAGCGAGGGTTGAGCGGTGCCGTCAGCCAGGTCCAGGCCGGAGCCTCAAGGTCGGCCAGCCGCCGCGCCTGGCTCGTCGGCACCCGGGCAGAGGCGAAACGCGCTGCGGCCGGCGCGGTGCGGCTGTGGTGCAGGGACCCCGGCCGGGCGATCACCGCCATGGGCATGATCCGCATGATGTCGGTCCAGCCGCGCCATCTGTGAAAGCCGGCCAGATTGTCCGATCCCATCAACCAGACGAAGCGCACGCCGGGGTGGCGCGCGGTCAGGGCGCGCAGGGTGTCCACGGTCCATTGCGTACCGGCCCGGGTCTCGAAGTCCGACACGACCATGGACCGCCCCGCCGAGGCCATGGCGGCCGCCGCGCGCGCCGAGGCCATCCGCTCGGCCAGCGGCGCACTGTCGCGGGCGTCCTTCAGGGGGTTCTGCGGCGACACCAGCCAGATCACCCGATCCAGCCCCAGCCGCCGCATGGCCGTCTCGGCGACATGGGCGTGGCCGTCATGGGCTGGATTGAATGAGCCGCCGAACAGGCCGACGGCCATCCCGGGCTGCAGGTCCAGTCCGTCACGCAGGGTGCCGGGACGGGGCCCCTGGGCTTTCGGTGCGGGACCGGCGTGGAAGAAGGGCAAGGCGGGCTCGCGGGGGCTTATGCTCACAAGGGAGCTAACACGGCGGGACGGTCGGGGCTACGGCTCCCAGCCGCCGGGGGTTTCCATCACCGTCTCATCGGTCTCGGCCGGAGCGATCTCGCCGCGATCCTTGCGGACCTCCGTCCAGGCGGCGCGCAGCAGTTCGGTGACGCCTTCGCCCGAGACACCGGACACCAGCATGGGCCGGCGGCCGGCGGCGGCCTCCAGTTCGGCGGCCTTTTCCTCGCGGGCCTCGGGCGTCAGGGCGTCGATCTTGTTCAGGGCCAGGACCTCGGCCTTCTCCGCCAGGCCGGCGCCATAGGCCTCCAGCTCGCGGCGAATCGTATGGTAGGCTCCGGCGACGTCATCCTGGGTCCCGTCAATCAGATGGATCAGGCAGCCCGACCGCTCGACATGGCCGAGGAAGCGGGTGCCGAGGCCGGCGCCGTCAGACGCGCCTTCGATGAGGCCGGGGATGTCGGCGATGACAAACCGCTCGGTCGGCGACAGGTCGACCACGCCGAGGTTGGGCACGAGGGTGGTGAAGGGATAGTCGGCGATCTTGGGCCGCGCCGCCGAGGCTGCCGCGAGGAAGGTCGATTTGCCGGCGTTGGGCAGGCCCGCCAGGCCGACGTCGGCGATCAGTTTCAACCGCAGCCAGATCCAGCGCTCCTGGCCTTCCTGTCCGGGGTTGGCATAGGCGGGGGCCTGGTTGGACGGGCCCTTGAAATGGACATTGCCCCAGCCGCCGTTGCCGCCCTTGAGCAGCATCTCGGTCTTGCCGGCATAGTCCATGTCCAGCAGGACCGTTTCCTTGTCATCGTCCAGCACCTGGGTGCCGACCGGGACCTTGAGGATGACGTCCTCGCCCTTGGCCCCGTGCATCTGCCGGCCCATGCCGTGGACGCCGGTCTGGGCCTTGAAATGCTGCTGGTAGCGGAAGTCGATCAGGGTGTTCAGGCCGTCCATGGCCGTGATCCAGACGTTGCCGCCATTGCCGCCGTCGCCGCCGTCCGGCCCGCCGTTCGGGATGAATTTCTCCCGCCGGAACGAGACGCAGCCCGCCCCGCCGTTGCCGGAGCGGATGTAGATCTTGGCCTGGTCGAGAAACTTCATCGCGGGCTTATGTAGGAAAAGCGCGGCGAATTACAGGCCGACCCCGCCGAGGACTACCTGTTCACCGCTATCTCGTCGATTGTATCGGTTCGAACAAGCAACAGGTCCGAAGCTCCCGCGCATCGAGCGACAGAAAATCGTTCTCCTATCCACAGGATAGTCGCAGTCCCGCACGCGCCATGATCAGTGGTGTAGATTGCTTGTGGAGAAACAAACTGTTGAAGCCTGAAAACTAGATGCGGCATCGTGAATTGCATCAGAGCGCAGACAAGTATAGTGCAAATCGAAGAATAGAAACGGATTCTTGAAGGCGCTCCATAGGATTTGCGCGACAATTCGTATGCTAGAAGAAGTAAGGCTGGCACGGCGATTACGATGCCGACGATCAAGCCAAGCGTGGCTAGGGGATCCAAAACTGGACCCACGCCGAACGATCGTCCCAACAGCGCCAATGCGGCAGCTATTGAGAGAGCAATAGCCTGCAAAGGCGTCCGTGGAAGAGATAGCAAGCATACGATCAGCAGGATCGCAAAAAAAGCTGCTGTAGCCAAACCCCAAATCGAATAAAGCGCAGTCATAAGGACGTCGGAAACGGTAGCAATCCTTAAGAACTCAATGCCCCACTCGCGAAACGTTATAATGTTGATCGCTATAGCAGCAAGAAATCCCAACGCGCCGATCAGCGACACGAGTTCTGCGACGATCACCAAAAGCGGTCTAGAATATATATTCGTCCCGACCGAAATACCCGAGTCGCGCTGATCGGTCATCGGCACCCTCCCTCACAATAGGCCGCGCTGACACGTTACAGGATGGTTTGGTCCAAGCAAGACGACCGTAGCCGACGACATTCTGTCGCGAGAGGGGGCCTCAGCCCTTGGCCCACACCCCGAACGGATCGCTCCACGGCATGTCCAGCGCCTCGGCGACCGCCGGATAGGTGATCTCGCCCCGGAGCACGTTCAGGCCGCGGGCGAGGTGCGGGTCCTTCTTCAGCGCCTCCAGCCCGTGATTGGCCAGCGCCAGGCCGAAGGGCAGGGTGGCGTTGTTCAGGGCTTCGGACGAGGTGCGCGGGGCTGCGCCGGGCATGTTGGCCACGCAATAGTGGACGACGTCGTCGATGACATAGGTCGGGTCCTGGTGGGTAGTGGCGTGGCTGGTTTCGAAACAGCCGCCCTGGTCGATGGCGACATCAACCAGCACCGAGCCGGGCTTCATCTGCTTCAGGTGCTCGCGCTTGATCAGCTTCGGCGCTTCCGCACCCGGCACCAGAACGGCGCCGATGATGACGTCGGCCTTGACCAGTTCCTCCTCGATCGCGCCGATCGAGGAATAGCGGGTGATGACCCGGCCCTGGGTCACTTCGTCGATATAGGCCATGCGCGGGATCGAGCGTTCGAGCACCACCACCTCGGCACCCAGCCCCATGGCCATGCGGGCCGCATTGAGGCCGACGACGCCGCCGCCCAGCACCAGGACCCGTGCCGGGGCCACGCCCGGGACGCCGCAGAACAGCAGACCCATGCCGCCGTTGTGCTTCAGCAGGGTCTCGGCGGCCGAGAAGACGGCGATCCGGCCGGCGACTTCCGACATCGGGGCCAGCAGGGGCAGGCCCTTGCGGTCGTCGGTGACGGTCTCATAGGCCACGGCGGCGCATTTCGACGCCAGCAGGCCCTTCGTCTGTTCGGGGTCGGGCGCGAGGTGCAGATAGGTGAACAGGATCTGGTCCTCGCGGAGCATTTCCCACTCGACCTTCTGCGGCTCCTTGACCTTCACGATCATGTCGTTCCCGGCGAAGATGGTCTGCGCATCGGCGACGATCCTGGCCCCGGCCTTCTTGTAGTCGGCGTCGGTGAAGCCCGCGCCGAGGCCGGCACCGGTCTCGATCGAGACGGTGTGGCCGTGGGCGACGTATTCGCGCACCGCCGTCGGCGTCAGGCCGATCCGGTGTTCGTTCTTCTTGATTTCCTTGGGGACGCCGACGCGCATGGGGGTTTCCTTCTGACCGGGACGGGCCGATCTGCGGCGGCTCCGTTTCGATCCGCAATCTAGCGGCGGTTTGACCGCAGGTTCCTGTTCTTTTTGTCGTGTGAACGCTGTAAAGTCGCAGAACCTGCGAGGGAGTGCGTTCTTGAAGACTGTTTCTGCTGTCGCCCTCGACGACACTGACCGGAAGATGATCCGCGCCCTGCAGGGCGACGGCCGCATGACCAACGCCGATCTGGCCCGGACGGTGAACCTGTCCGAGAGCGCCTGCCTGCGCCGCCTGCGCGCGCTGGAAGCGGCGGAGGTCATCAGCCGCTACGCCGCCATCATAAACGAACGCGCCGTTGGCCTGCCGATCAGCGTCTTCGTCACCGTGACCCTGTCATCCCAGGCCGAGGCCTCCCTGACCGCCTTCGAGACCGCCATCTCGACCGTGCCCGAGGTCGTGGAATGCTATCTGATGACCGGCGGCTCGGACTACCTGCTGCGGCTGGTCGTGCGCGACGTCGACGATCTGGAACGGGTCCATTCGCGTGAACTGACCCGCATCCCCGGCGTGACCCGGGTCTCCTCCAGCGTCGCCATGCGCACCGTCGTCAAGCGCGGCGCCCTGCCTGTTTGACACAACCAATCGTTGCGCGGATACTGATCTGATGGGCTTCTCCGAAAAACCCGCCGTCTGGACCGATCGCGAGCCGACGCTCGATGAGGAAATCGGTGCGCTCGACGATGAGGACATCTTCGACATGGCCAATCTGGTTGAGGATCAGACCGGCGTCCCCGGAACGATCACAATCACGACGGTGATGGGACAGCACGGACCCCGGGTGAAGTATTTTCTGAAGCGAGGCCGCCACCAGCCCAGTTTTTCGGTGGCCGTCGCCTCGACCCCCCGGGTGGTCGCAAACAGTCTCGATGAGCGGGACCTGAACCGTATGGCCCCCGAGGTCATGGCATGGGTGGCCCTGAATCATGAGGCGCTCGCCGCCTTCTGGTGGGATGGCGCAGACTGGGCGTCTCCCGAGGTCCAGACCTTCATCGCGGCGCTGAAGAAGGTCTGACCTCACCCCCGCCGGCCGCGCACCACACCGATCACCGCCACCACCAGCCAGACCGCGCCGATGATCAGCAGCAGGTCTGCGACCGGTCGGGCCAGTCCGTACAGCCCATAGGCCTGCCAGCGCCCGACGGCGAAGTCCGCCAGCCAACCGGTCGAAAGGCCGGCCCCCAGCAGGGCAACGGGCCAGACCAACGGCCTGAGTCGAGGCCTCATCGCGGGATCAGGTCCCGATCGCGTCCAGGTCGCGCCCCTTGGTCTCCGGCAGCCAGATCAGCGCGACGGCGACGGCCACGCTCGCGAAGGCCAGGGTGTACCAGAGGCCGAAATAGATGTTCCCCGACCAGGCGACGAGTGCGAAACTGGCCGCCGGAAGCATGCCGCCGACCCAGCCCGTGCCGACATGATAGGGCAGGCTCATGGCCGTATAGCGCACCCGCGTCGGGAACAGCTCGACCAGGGCGGCTGCCTGGGGTCCGTACAGGGCCGTGGCCGCGACCATGAAGATCATCAATATGCCGAACACCATCGGCAGGTTGATCCGCTCCGGGTCGGCTTTGGCCGGATAGCCCGCCTCCAGAAGGGCGGCCTTGAGCCGGGTCTCGACTCCGGTCCGCGCGGCCTTCAGCGCCGCCGGGTCCATGCCCCCGCCCTCGACCGAGGCGATCTCGACACTGCCGATCCGGACCACGGCGACCGAGCCCGGCGCGGCCTCGACATTGCTGTAGGAAATACCCGCATTGGACAGCACGCTCTTGGCGATATCGCAGGAGCTGGCGAAGGCCGTCTTGCCGATCGGGTCGAACTGCAGGGCGCAGGTGGCCGGGTCGGCCATGACGACGATCGGCGATGAGGCCTGGGCTTCGGCAAGGGCGGGATTGGCCGCCCGGGTCAGGGCCTGGAAGCCGGGGAAGATGGCGATCAGGGCCAGGATCATGCCGAACAGCATCACCGGCTTGCGTCCGATCCGGTCCGAAATCCAGCCGAAGAAGACATAGAGGAAGGCAGAGACAGCGGTCACCGCCAGCATCACCAGGTCGATGGTGTTGGTGTCGACCCGCAGCACCCGCTCCATGAAGAAGCGGGCGTAGAAATAGCCGCAGTACCAGACGGCACCCTGGGCGATCATGATCCCGAACAGGGCGATCAGGACGAAGCGGCCGTTACGCCAGCTGCCGAAGGCCTCCTTGAAAGGCGCGCGGCGTTCACCGCCGTCGGCCTCCATCCGGCGATAGGCCGGGCTTTCGTTCAGCTTGAGCCGGATCCACAGCGACACACCCAGCAGAAGGGCGGACAGGAGGAAGGGAATGCGCCAGCCCCATTCGTCGAAGGCCTCGGTGCCGACGATGGCGCGGGTCATCAGGATCACCGACAGGGCGCCGATCAGGCCCAGGGCGGCCGTGGTCTGGATCCAGCCGGTCATCAGGCCGCGCTTCTTCGCCGGTGCATGTTCGGCGACATAGACGACCGCCCCGCCGTACTCGCCACCGAGGGCAAAGCCCTGCAGCATTCGCATGACCAGCAGCAGGATGGGTGCGGCGATGCCGATCTGGTCATAGTCCGGCAACAGTCCGATCGCGACGGTGGCGACCCCCATCAGGGTGATGGTGACCAGGAAGGTGGTCTTGCGCCCGGTCCGGTCACCGAACCAGCCGAACACCAGGGCGCCAAGTGGCCTGACCACAAAGCCGAGCCCGAAGGTCAGAAGTGCCAGGATGTAGGCGACAGTCTCGCCGGCGTCGGCGAAGAAATGCCGCGCGATCACGGTCGCCAGGGCCCCGAAGACGAAGAAATCGTACCATTCGAAGGCTGTGCCGGTGGCCGAGGCCGCCACCACGGTTCTCAGGCCCGGGTCCGCCCGTGTCTCTGTCGCATCCGTCATCGATCGCCTCCCCGCGTCGTCATGGCGTCTCTGCGGACGCCTGCTCAGCGATGCTAGACGGCGTTGCAGGCTGCGCAAATAGCGAAGGCCCGCCGGCGGGGGGGGTGCCGGCGGGCCTTCTTCAACCGAACCACGGATCGGGGGGAATCGCAGTCGGGAAGGGGGCGTCTATTTTTTGGCGTCTTCGGCCGCGCCGGTCACGGCCTCGCCGGCGGCCGAGGCGTCGCGGCCGACGCCGGAGACGGTGTTGCAGGCGGCTGTGGTCAGGGCGGCGGCGGCGGCAAACAGGATGAAGATCTTGCGCATAGACATGTTCCTTGAGGCCGGGGAGGCGGCGTCCGGCATATCAACGCCCCGGCACAGAGACGGTTCCAAGGTCAGACGGATCGGTCGGAACGACGGCTTCCGGAGTGGCGAAAGTCATGCGGGCAATCATCCCTCCGCCTGTGGCAGGGACAAAATCGACCGAGCCCCGGAGCTGTTTGGCGAAAGCGCCCATCAGGGTTCGCCCCACGCCTGCACGAAAGGTCTCGCTGATGCCCGGCCCGTCGTCCTCGATTTCAAGCACGCTGGTTTCGCCGTGCACCGAGAACCGTACCTTGAGGTCGCCCCCTCGTCCGACAAAGGCGTGTTTCTGGGCGTTGGTCACAGCCTCGACCAGCCAGAGTGCCAGAGGCGCAAGCTTGTCCGGATCGACGACCATGGAGTCGGCCTCGATTGAGGAAGTGATCACATGTCCTTGGCCGGCTTCGCTCGCGACCAGTTGTGCGACCAGTTCGGTCAGAAAGATGCGGGCGTCGGCGTGCCGCAGATCATGGCTCTGGTAGAGGGTGCGGTAGATGAGGGCGAGCGCCGAGATGCGCTGGCGCGTATCGCCGAGTGCCGCCCTGGAGGCCGGATCGTTCAGGGTCCGCTGCTGCATCGACAGGAGTGAGGAAATGATCTGCAGATTGTTTTTCACCCGGTGGTGGATTTCGCGCATCAGCGCGTCTTTTTCAGCCATCGAGGCCTTCAGGGCGGCGTCCCGGATGACGATGGAACCAGCCAGTTCGTCCAGGGTCCGGGCCAGGCCGCGAATCTCGGTCGGGGCTTTTATGGCCTGGACAGGATGTACCGAGAACCGGCCCCGTGAATAGATGAAGGCCACCCGCTCGAGGTAGTTCAGCCAACGGATCACGACCCGTTCGCTGACCCACATCACCGCCGTGAACGCGAATAGCCAGGCCAGCAAAGGCATGAACAAGGCGCTTATCGGGTTCAGTCGCGCCCAGGACAGCAGCCCGGGTGCAGGTGCCGAGAGCAGGGCGTAGACGTCGTGCCCGGCCAGGGCGGCGCCGGTATAGACCCGATGTCGGCCGTCGGCGTCCGTGGCCTCGAAGGTCGTGGAGGCATTCGTGCGCGCGCGCGGCACCCATCCGGCCAGGGGGGTGCCGCCCGGCAGTGTGAAGGCGTTGACGTCTGTGGTGGCCAGCAACCGCCCGTCTGTGTCGGTGAGCGCCGCCTGGGATCCCGCGGGCAGCGAAGGATCGCTCAAGTCCGGTTGCAGACTGGTCAAGGGTATGAGGGCGACCATGGCCCCGTCGAACCGGCCCATCGGCCGTTCCACCCGCACGGCGATGATCAGCTGCGGCGGCTGGCCGGCGACGGGCGGGGCGCGTGCCAGGACTGTGTCCTCCCCCGCCCGGAGTCGCTCGAACCAGGCGCTGGCTCCGGCCTGTTTCAGCCAGGCCGGGGGCGCAGCGGCCAGGCTGTCCGAGGCACAGGCCAGCGCGCCGGTCGCGGTCAATCGTCCAAGGCCGTCCAGGTCCTCAAGTCGGGAAACCAGGGCGTTAAGCCGCGGACTGCAGGATATCTCGAGCGCTTCAGGCGTCAGGGCCAGGAGCAGTATGCCGGTACTGTCCAGTCGCGCCCGGGCGGCGGTGGCGCTCCGCTCGGCGGCCCGTTGCAGGTCCAAGCGGCGTTCGGCGTCCTGGCTCCGGAACGCCGCCTTAGTCTGGAGGCACCCGAGGATCAGCAGAGGCAGGAGCGCGATCGCCAGCCAGAGGCCCAGCCGGAAGCGGATACCCCGGAATCTTGTGGTACCCACTTCGCGTCCCGCCCCCCGGGAGATCGCTCGGCCGAGCCGCAACACAGCTTCAAACCTGCCTGGGGCCGCTGAGACGATCCGCGGCCGCGAGAATGGACCGCATGGCGTCGCCGGCGGCACGGCCGTCACGGGCATAGCCGCCCCTGTCCAGGGTCGCCTGCAGCGCCTTGCGCGCCCGCGAAACCCGGCTCTTCACCGTGCCCACGGCACACTGGCAGATCTCAGCCGCTTCCTCATAGGCGAAGCCGCCGGCCCCGACCAGGATCAGGGCCTCGCGCTGCTCTTCCGGCAGGGTCGCGAGGGCGAGACGCAATTCGTCCAGCGCAATCGGGGACCCCGGATCGTCCACCGCCACCAGGGTGCGCTCAGCAGCCTCCTGGTCGAGCTGCGTCTGACGCCATGAGCGACGCTTCTCGGAATAGAATTGGTTTCGCAGGATCATGAAGGTCCATGCCTTCATATTGGTGCCCATCTGATAGCTGGCGCGGGCGTCCCAAGCCTTCATCATGGCGTCCTGTGCCAGATCGTCGGCTGCGGTCGGGTCGCCGGTCAGGCTGCGCGCGAACGCCCGCAGGTGCGGGATCAGCACAACCAGTTCCCGCTTGAAGGCCGCGTCGTCGGCCGAAGGTGGCTTGAGCGGCGGGCTGGAGGCACCGCTCATTCGCCGCTCCCCCCTGATGACCGCTCATCGGCCCGGCGCAGGATTTCGAGAAAGGCGTCAGGAACCGGCTCGTTCACGACCTCATCGAACAAATGCCGGAGCTTGACCCCGATCGCCTGCTGGCGAAGGCGCGTCTCCTCAAGGCTTGCGCGCTTCCCGGGCGGCGTGCCGGGCTGGACGGAATTATCTTTCATGGAGGAAACGGTCGTCACCCTGGCGATGGTTGTTGCGAGTGCTGGAACGCCCGTCCGACGGCCGGGTTCCTGCGGAAGCGTCGATAACCGTCAAAAATTGTGCGCCTGAGTGGAACCGTGGCCGATTTGATACGTTGAGGGGGCCAGCGCTTCCTTTGCGGAGCCGCTTCTGTCGGGGATTTTACACATGAGTCTGCTGGCTCGCCTTGCGCCGCACCTTCCGTATGTCCGTCGCTATGCCCGCGCCCTGACCGGCGACCAGGCCACCGGTGACAACTATGTCCGTGTCGCCCTCGAAGCCCTCGCGGCCGGTGAGCTCCAGCTTTCACCCGAAATGACGCCGCGCGTGGCTCTGTACCATGTCTTTCACGCCATCTGGACCACCACCGGTGCCCGGCTGGAAGACATGAGCGGTATCAGGGGTCGCGAGGACGATGCTACGCGCCGCCTGATGCGGATCGCGCCGCGTTCGCGCCAGGCCTTCCTGCTGACCGCCCTGGAGGGCTTTACCCCGTCCGAGGCCGCCCAGATCCTTGACGCCGACCCCCGTGACGTCGACCGGCTGATCGCGGACGCCCAGACGGATATCGACATGGAACTGGCGACCGACGTCCTGATCATCGAGGACGAGGCCATCATCTCGGCCGATATCGAGAGCCTGGTAAAGGAACTGGGCCATCGGGTTACCGGTACCGCCACCACCCACGCCGAGGCCGTCGATGCCGTTGCCCGTCATCGCCCGGGTCTGGTGCTGGCCGACATCCAGCTGGCCGACGGGTCGTCGGGGATCGAAGCGGTGAAGGAGATTCTGAAACAGATCGACGTGCCGGTCATCTTCATCACCGCCTTCCCGGAGCGGTTTCTGACCGGAGAACGGCCCGAGCCGACCTTCCTGATCACCAAACCGTTCCAGCCGGAAACGGTGAAGGCGGCGATCAGCCAGGCCTTGTTCTTCCACCCGGCACGCCAGAGAGCGGCCGCGTAAAGCCAGCTGTCGGGCCGGGTTGTGGTCCCGTGTCTACTCCAGGGCGAATCCTCGTGGTCCGCCTTTTTCCTTGCATCGGCTGGACAGCAGGCCGGGCCTTGCAGACTATGCGGGTTTACAAAGAAAACCCGAGGAAGACCCGGAGATGGCCATGGCTCGCGTGAATCGTCAGTGGGTGTTGCGCCAGCGGCCCAAGGGTTTGATCCGGCCCGGAGACCTCGAACTGGTCGAGGGACCGGTTCCGGCCCTGAAAGAATCCCAGGTTCTGGTCCGCACGGTCTATCTGTCGCTGGACCCCACCAATCGCACCTGGATGAACGATGCCGAGGGTTATCTGCCGCCGGTACCGATCGGCGGGGTCATGCGAGGCCTGACCCTCGGTGTGGTCGAGGAAAGCCGTTCCAGCCGTTTCCGGGCCGGCGACGTGGTGTCCCCGATGGCCGGCGGCTGGGCGGACTATGCCGTGGTCAATGAGATGGAGCTCCGGCAGGTGCACCGCGCGCCCGGCATGCCGCTGACCGCGAATCTGAGCGTACTCGGCATGACCGGAATGACGGCCTATTTCGGGGTGACTGATGTGCTCAAGGCCAGGGCCGGCGAGACGCTTGTGGTTTCGGCAGCCGCCGGCGCGGTGGGTTCGATTGCCGGTCAGGTGGCAAAGGCGCGCGGCTGTCGCGTCATCGGCATTGCGGGCGGGGCCGGGAAATGCCGCTGGCTGACCGAAGAACTCGGCTTCGACGCGGCCGTTGACTACAAGAATGAGGATGTCGGAGAGGCGCTGGACCGGCTGGCACCCGACGGGATCGACCTCAATTTCGAAAACGTCGGCGGTGACATCATGATCGCCGTCTACAACCGACTGAAGACCCATGGCCGGATGGCTGTCTGCGGCCTGATCTCCGCCTACAATGCGACGAAGATGCCGCCGTCGCCCAATTTCGCCCGCATCATCACCCACCGGCTCGACATCCAGGGCTTTCTGGTGCTCGACTATGCCCACCGGGCCCGCGAGATGGTTGCTGAAATGGGGCCCTGGCTTCAGGGCGGCCAGGTCAAATGGAAGGTCCATGTCGACGATGGCCTTGAAGGCGCGCTGGATTCGCTGAACCGCTTGTTCACGGGCGACCATGACGGCAAGCTGCTGGTCCGGGTCTCGGAAGAGCCCGCAGGCTGATGGGACCGAACGGATGACCGAACCGCTGCTCGTCCATTTCGAGGATATGGGCGTGGGCGAAGTCGTGCCGCTCGGGGCCTGTATGGTCGATCCGGCGTCGCTGGACCTCTTCGTCGAGCGCTTCCTGCCCGGATGGGACGCGTCCTACGGGGCACCGGATGCCATGGTCTATGCCCTGTGGAGCCGGCTTTTCGCTGACAAGGCCTCGGGCTGGGCCCAGTCCAAGGTGCTGGCGGTGGACGGCCTGCGCTATCAGCGCAATCCGCCCGCCGGCGAGCTGATGCGCGGCCGGATGACCGTCATGGGCAAGGACCCGGTCGGCGACGAAAAGGGCATCGTCATCGCCCAGCACGACCTGCTCGACGAGGCCGGCCGGCTGGTCTTCTCCTGCCTGACGCGGGCGCTGCTGACCCGCCGCTGACGCGGCGGGAGTGGCTGGTGGCTAGTGGCTAGTGGCTAGTGGCCAGGGTGAGCCGGACGTCTGTCACGTCAATGAAAAACCCCGACCGGACGAACCGGACGGGGTTTTCTGCTTTTCGAGACGCTGTTTGCGACCGCTGTCTAGCCACTAGCCACCAGCCACTCGCTTCAGGCGTTGCCGGCCGCCGGTTGGGCGGCGGCCGCCCTCTGGAAGGCCATGGCGATCAGCCGGTCCCAGCCCAGCAGCGACACCAGGTGGGCGTAGATCTGCCCCAGGGCGCCGTTGTCGCGCAGTTCGGCCAGCTTCTCGGCGGGCAGGGCTTTCAGCTTGTCTTCCGAAACAGCGTAATATTCGGCGATCTTCTGCGGCGCGGCCGAGGTGCCGTCGGGATTGCGCGGGGTGAAGATGGCCTCGCGGGTGTCCAGCAGGTCCAGCTCGTTCAACAGTTTGACGAAGGCATCGGTGCGCTGGCGCTCGAGTTCGAAATTGTTGCAGAACTCCATCGCCTGTTCGACGTAGGTCGACGGCTTGCCGTCGACGAACAGCGGGGTCGTGCCGCCGTCCCGGATGAACGGAGCGTCGCGATCGACGCACAGGATCAGCCGCTTCTCGACCTCGTCATTGGCAAAGACGAACGGATAGCGGCGGACATAGGCCGGGATGTAGGACTCGGCGCGGAACTCGCCGGCGTCGCTGACAAACAGGTTCTCGCCGCCGCGCAGGGCCATGACGGCGACCGGCATGCGGGCGTCGCCGATGAAGATCACCGGATAGGACAGCGCGGCCGGGGCGAACTCGGTCACGGTCAGCGGGACCAGATTGGTCTGGGCCACAAAACCGTAAGGCTTGTCGACGGGATCGACGCCCAGGGTGCCGTGGGCCTCAACCGACAGGGGCTCGGGCTTGCCGTAGAACAGGACATTGCCGGACAGACCGGCGGTGGAGGTGGTGTCGGTCATGGACGCGAAACGTGCTCTGCTGATGAAAGATGGCGCGTGTCTAGCGCAGACACGTCAGGCCGGCAAACCGGCTCGCCCCGCAGGTTTCAGAAACGGTAGGTCGCCCCCACCCGCAGGCTGCGTCCCGGCTGCGGCGCGATGTCCTTCTGGAAGCTGGCATGTTCGCGCGCCTCCGCGTCCGTCAGGTTGGCTGCCTCGGCGAAGAGGATGATGTTGCTGTCCGCGAACGGCCGCACCGAGCCCTTCAGATTGACGAGGGTGTAGCTGTCCGTAGGGCGTTCGAAGGCGGCCGTACGATCCTGTTCGGAGACATGACGGACCTCAAGTCCGGCGTCGAACAGGCCTGCGGTCCAGTCCAGGCCTGCCGTGACGGACCACGGCGGAATACGTGCTGCCGGCCCGAGATCGGTCGATGCGCGCACCCAGTCAGCCGCGCCCGAAAGGCTCAGGCTCCGGTCGCCGGCTTCCCACAGGGTATAGCTGGCCTCGGCCTCGAAGCCGCGGAACGCCGCCCCGGTCTGGACATAGGCGAAGACCGGCAGGTCGGCATCAACATCAACCAGCCCTGTGGGCCTCAGATCGATGAAGCCGTCATAGTCGGCGCTGTAGGCGTGCAGGTCGAATTCGAACGGACCGGAGGCGAAATGCACGGTCGCCTCGATCGAGGTTGCGACCTCGCTGTCCAGATCGATATTGCCGACCTCGAAGGCCCCGGTGGCGACGTGCGCACCCTCGGCGAACAGTTCGACCTCGCTCGGTGCCCGCTCGTTGCGCGCCACGCTCAGACCGAGGAACAGGGCTGCCGACGGCCGCAGGAACACGCCCGCCGAGGCCGAGACATTGGAGAAGTCGCGCTCACCCGCCAGACTGTCCAGCGAACGGTTGTCCAGTCGCAGACCGCCCTCGAAGCCGAGGCTGCCGCGGTCGTACCGCTGCACCGTATACAGGCCCTGTTCAGTGATATCGGTCAGCGGCACATAGGCCTCGTCGCCGACCGCATCGAAGGTCCGCTCCAGCAGCTGCAGGCCGATCGCGCCCTGCCAGCCGTTCCGCTCGCGCTGGATCAGCTCGAACCGGCCTTCATGGCCTTCCGAGAAGAATTGAGTGCCGATCGCATCGCCCTCGAATTCGGTGTGCGAATAGTCCGCCCAGCCGGCCGAAACGCTCGCTTTGCTGAAGGGCCCTGTGTCGAAGGCCAACTCGCCACGAAGGTCGTAGCGAGTCTGTTCCAGACCAATGGACACGCTTTCCTCTTCGGCACCCGGGTCCAGCGGATCGGGCTCATGCGCATGTCCCGGCACGCCGTAGGTGGTCTCGACGTGTTTTACGGAGGCGCCGATGTAGCCGCGCGATCCGATCCAGCTGACGCCTGCGCCGTACTGGTCCAGTTCGACGAAGGTGTTCTCGACCGTGCGCTCGTCTCCGGCGGTCTCGCCCTCCTCATCCAGCAGACGCTGCGATTCCGGGTAGACGGGAACGTCAAAGTCGGAGGCGGAACGGGTGAAGGCGTCCGCAGTGAAGACCAGCGGACCGGCATTGGCCTTGATCCGCCCACCGAAACTGGTCCCGCTGTCCACGGTCGCGGCCTGGACGCTGATGTGGCCGTCCAGCCCGTCCTCTGCCGGTTCGGTCGGGATGCGGTCGTCGATGATGTTGACCACCCCGCCGATGGCCGAGCCGCCGAAGGTCAGGGTCGAGGGGCCGCGCACGATCTCGATCCGGCGCGCCTCGGCCGGGTCCACCGCCACCTGGTGGTCGGGCGAAACCGAGCTTGCGTCGATCAGGCCGAGGCCGTTGGTCAGTACCTGCACCCGCGGCCCGGACAGGCCGCGGATCACCGGACGGCTGGCCCCCGGCGCGAAACTGGTGCTGCGGACGCCGGGCAGGCCGTTGACGAGATCGCCCAGGGTCGAGGCCGGCGCAACGGCGAGATCCGCCTCGTCCAGCACCTCGACGGCCAGCAGGCTGGCCCGGTCGGTCACGCCGAACGGCATGCCGGTGACGATGACCTCGTCGAGCTCGGCCGGGCTTGGCGCGTTCTGGGCGGCGGCTGCACCGGCGAGCGCGGCCCAGCTGGCGGCGGTCAAAAGGGCGGCGCGGGACACGACAGCGAGACTCATGGGGAACATCCGGACAAACGCGAAGATGTGGTGTTATGAGATAACGTCACGACTCGTCAAGCGCCTGCTGTTGCGGGACCGCGTCTTAAGGCCTAGCTCAGGGTCATGAGCGAAGCCTGCGGTCACCACCATGCCGACGCCCCCCCGGGGGCCGCTGATGTCGCCCGCGCCATGCAGGACGCCGACCGTCGTCTGACGGCCGAGGGCGAGCGGATGACGCCGTCGCGCCTGCGGGTGCTGGAGCTTCTGCTGGCCGCCGGTGAGCCGGTGAAGGCCTATGACCTGATCGCCCGCTTCGGCGAGGACGGTCAGCCGGCCAAGCCGCCCACGGTCTATCGCGCGCTGGAGTTCCTCGAACGCAAGGGCCTCGCCCACCGCATCGCCTCGATCAGTGCCTATGTCGCCTGCACCTCGGGTGCGATCGACCACGCCGCCGCCTTCCTGATATGCGACTGCTGTGGCGCAACGGCGGAGGTGTCGGCACCTGTGGCCGGTGATCTGGCCCGAGCCGCCGAGGTCGCCGGCTACGTCATCGCCCGCACCACCATCGAGGCCCACGGTCGCTGCCCGGCGTGCCAGTAGTCTGAGCCCCGGCCCCGGCCCTCTGGCAATCCCCGGACGCGAAGACTATCTCCGCCCCATGGATGCGATCCGGCTCTCCCCGCCCCGTCGTCTGAGCCTGCCGGTGTCGAACCGTTGGGGCGAGGGCAGGATGAGTCTGCTCGACTTCGGCGATCCGAAGCGGCCGGTCGACCTGGTTTTCGTGCATGCCAACGGCTTCAACGCCCTGACCTACCGCACCGTGCTGGCCCCCCTGTCCGGGTCCCTGAGGATCTGGGCCCCGGACCTGCGAGGCCATGGCGGCGCCTCGCTTCCGGCCGATCCGCGTGGCCGGCGCAACTGGCACGATCATCGCGATGATCTCGTCGCCCTTCTGGATACGATCGACGGGCCGCCCGTGGTTCTCGCAGGCCATTCCATGGGCGGCACGGCGGCTCTGCTGGCCGCGGCCGAACGCCCGGACCGGGTCGGAAGTCTCGTCCTGTTTGACCCCGTGGTCTGGCGTCGCTGGGTCGTCGCCGCCTTCCATCTGCCACTGCTGGACCGGCTCGGCTCACGCATTCCGCTGGCCCGGAACGCCCTGCGCCGCCGCAAGGTCTTCGACAGCCGGCAGCAGGCCATGGCCGCCTGGCTGGGCCGCGGGGCCTTCCGTGGCTGGCCCGAGATGATGTTGGCCGACTATATCGCTGATGGCCTGGTCGAGACGCCCGAGGGATTCACCCTGGCCTGCGATCCCGAATGGGAGGCCTCCAATTTCGCCGCCCAGAGCCACGATCCCTGGCAGGCCCTGCAACGCCTGGACTGTCCGGTCAGCGTGTTGAAGGCCGAAATCGGCTCGCCCTGCCGAATGTCCGAAGACCGGCGTCGACTGCCGCATCTCACCGTCGGGACGGTGCCCGGCGGCACCCATTTCTTCCCCATGCTCCAGGCCGACATCGCCCGCGACGCCCTGTTCGAGGCGGCGGTCTAGAGACGCTGGCGCAGGGGCGGGCCAGGGGCTAAACCGCTGCCCATCCGACCCGACTGTTTCGTTCTCCAGGACCCTTTCCGATCATGCGCGACATCCACCATTTCATCGACGGCGCCAGCTTCACCGGTGCCTCGGGCCGGTTCTCGGACGTGTTCAACCCCAATACCGGCGAGGTCCAGGCCCGCGTGCAACTGGCCTCGGTCGCCGAGATGGACCTCGCCGTCCAGGCCGCCCAGAACGCCTTCGACGGTTGGTCCTCGACCAATCCCCAGCGCCGCGCGCGGGTGATGTTCGAGTTCAAACGCCTCGTCGAGGCTCGTATGGACGAGCTGGCCGGCCTGCTGTCGGCCGAACATGGGAAGGTCATCGCCGACTCGAAGGGTGACATCCAGCGCGGTCTCGAAGTCATCGAATTCGCCTGCGGCATCCCGCATGCGCTGAAGGGCGAATACACCTGGGGTGCCGGTCCCGGCATCGACGTCTATTCGATGCGCCAGCCGCTGGGCGTGGTCTCGGGCATCACCCCGTTCAACTTCCCGGCCATGATCCCGATGTGGATGTTCGGCGTCGCCATCGCCGTCGGCAACACCTTCATCCTCAAGCCCTCCGAGCGTGACCCGTCCGTGCCGGTCCGCCTCGCCGAGCTGATGATGGAAGCGGGCGCCCCCGCCGGCGTGCTCAACGTCGTCCATGGCGACAAGGTCGCGGTCGACGCCATCCTGACCCATCCGCAGATCCACGCCGTCAGCTTCGTCGGCTCGTCCGATATCGCCAACTATGTCTACCAGACCGGCGCGACGCACGGGAAACGCGTCCAGGCCATGGGCGGTGCCAAGAACCACGGCATCGTCCTGCCAGACGCCGACATGGATCAGGTGATCAAGGACCTGTCCGGCGCGGCCTACGGCTCGGCCGGCGAGCGCTGCATGGCCCTGCCGGTGGTCGTTCCGGTTGGCAAGAAGACCGCCGACGAACTCCGTGAACGGATGGTCGCCGAGATCCCGACAATGCGGGTCGGCGTCTCGACCGACGCCGGCGCCCACTACGGCCCGGTCGTCACCGCCCAGCACAAGGCCCGCGTCGAGGGCTGGATCGAGACCGGGGTGCGCGAGGGCGCTGAACTGGTCGTCGACGGCCGCGGCTTCTCCCTGCAGGGCCACGAGAAGGGCTATTTCATCGGCCCGTCGCTGTTCGACCACGTCACGCCCGACATGGAATCCTACAAGGAAGAGATCTTCGGCCCGGTGCTGCAGATCGTCCGCGCCGCCAGCTTCGAGGAGGCCCTGTCGCTGCCGTCGAAGCACCAGTACGGCAACGGCGTCGCCATCTTCACCCAGAACGGCCGCGCGGCCCGCGATTTCGCCGCCCGCGTC
>Ga0247844_1002566_pt1 | contig 29368 bp, 23 predicted proteins | sample LaCtaG_FD_192421 | JGI IMG/M metagenome (GOLD analysis project Ga0247844, IMG submission 192421) | Freshwater microbial communities from meromictic Lake La Cruz, Castile-La Mancha, Spain - LaCruzMarch201714.5m_1 | ecosystem: Environmental > Aquatic > Freshwater > Lake | place: Spain: Castile-La...
CGCGATGGTCTCCAGAACTTCGCCCGTCTCCCGGTGTTTGATCTCGATCATGGTTGTCTCCGGATGCTCTTAGGGTTGCGAGGCGAATCTACCATGTTTATTCGGCGGCCTTGAAGCGGATCGCGGTTGTCCAGAGCGCCGACGGCCTTGGGTTAAGGCTCCGGGGCCGTGCGGCATCGCAGGGTGGACAAGGGGGCCTTGATCGTAATCCCGGCCAGCAGCGTGCGTCGTCAGGGCTTCCAGCCCTGACGGTGTCAGGCCAGGATGGTCTGACTACGCACCCGGCGAGCCCAAGCCTGAATCTTGATCGAGGCCGACAAGGGCAGCGCAAGTCCACCAGCGGTGGTGCGGGATTCGGGTGGGCTGCGCTAGCGCTTGTCCACGGCGGACATGTTGACCAAGGCCGCGCCGAGCTTCGCTCGGCGCGGCGGGCACGCGTCCATCGACAGCCCGCGCCGCGGTCGATACCATCCCAGCGGGCGGCCCCTCTGCTCAGGCTGATACCAACAAGCCTCACCACCACCGACGGAGATCCCATGAAGATCGAAACCCTGGCCATCCACGCCGGCTTCGCCCCCGACCCGACCACCCATTCGGTCGCTACGCCCATCTACCAGACCACCTCCTACGCCTTCGACGACACCCAGCACGGGGCGGATCTCTTCGACCTGAAAGTCGCGGGTAATATCTACACCCGCATCATGAACCCCACCAGCGATGTGCTGGAGCAGCGGGTGGCGGCGATGGAGGGCGGCGTCGGCGCCTTGGCCCTGGCTTCCGGCATGGCGGCGGTGACCTACGCGATCTTCACCATCGCCCAGGCCGGCGATAACATCATCGCCGCCTCGACCCTCTATGGCGGCTCCTATAACCTGTTCGCGCACACCTTGCCGCGTCTCGGCATCCAGGTCCGCCTGGTCGCACCCAATGACATCGCGGCGATGGAGGCGCAGATCGACGGCAAGACCAAGGCGGTCTTCTGCGAGTCCATCGGGAACCCGGCCGGCAATGTGGCGGATATCACCCCCATTGCCGACATGGCGCATGCCCATGGGGTGCCGCTGATCGTCGACAACACGGTACCTACCCCCTATTTGTGCCGCCCCTTCGAGCATGGTGCCGACATCGTGGTCCATGCCGCCACCAAATACATGGGCGGGCACGGCACCACCATCGCCGGGGTGCTGGTGGACTCCGGCAAGTTCCCCTGGGCCGAGCACGCCGCGCGCTTCCCCATGCTCAACGAACCGGACGTGTCCTATCATGGTGTGGTCTATACCGAGGCCCTGGGCGCGGCGGCCTTTATCGGCCGCGCCCGCGTGGTGCCGTTGCGCAACATGGGCGCGGCCATCTCGCCTTTTAACAGCTTCCTGATCCTGCAAGGGATCGAATCCCTGCATGTGCGGATGGACCGGCATTGTGAGAATGCAGTCAAGGTGGCCGAGTACCTGCAGGGCCATCCGAAAGTCGCATGGGTCCGTTATGCCGGCCTGCCGGACAGCCCGGATTACCCATTGACCCAGCGCTATATGGACGGCGGCAAGGCCAGCTCCATCCTTTCATTCGGCATCAAAGGCGGGCTGGAGGCCGGTTCGCGTTTCATCGACGCGCTCAAACTCGCGGTGCGTCTGGTCAACATCGGCGATGCCAAGACCCTCGCCTGCCACCCGGCGACCACGACGCACCGCCAGCTTTCACCCGCCGAATTGGCCCGCGCCGGCGTCTCCGCGGACCTGATCCGGCTGTCCATTGGCATCGAGCACGTGGACGATATCATTGCCGATCTGGAGCAGGCATTGGCGGCGGGGTAGATGCCGAAGCACGGCGTCCGCGCGTGTCGGCGTTTGCCGCAAATCCCCGGTTCCACCTCAGGTTGCAGGTTCGCCAGTGCCGGAAGCCAGGACCATGGATGGTACCTCGCGGCCAGACCAGCAAAATAAGACGGACCACCCGAATAGGTCGCTCCCTTGGACACAATGCCCGCCAACCCTCCGCAATCCAGCGATCCGACGAGAACCGTCGCCCCGCGGACTACCGCCGACACACAGCAGGCGCCGTCTGATGTGCCGCACCCACAGCCCCGAACACCCAAAGGCATCGAGCACGCCTTCGATGTCCCCTTCATTGCCGCCCTTGCACTGAAGGAAAAGCAGATCCAGCAAAACTACCGACCGATCATCGCCGTACATAAATGGTTCGCGCGGCGACCTGGCACCCTGTTCCGCGGGCTACTGTTGGCGGAATTCGGTGATCGCCCGCTCCAGGAAGCCTTCTTTCAGCGCAACGATTTTCCGGGCATCCGGATTGCTGACCCCTTCATGGGCGGCGGCACACCGCTGATCGAGGCCAACCGCATCGGCTGCGACGTCCAGGGCTTCGACGTGAATCCCATGTCGACCTGGATTGTCCGTGAGGAACTCGAACACATCGACCTCGACGCCTACGCCGCTGCCGCCCGCGAACTGACCGACGCCCTGAGCATAGAGATTGAGGGGTATTACCGTACCGACTGCCCAATTTATGGCGACCGCGATGTGCCGGTGAAGTATTTCCTTTGGGTCAAGGTGCTGGACTGTTTGCGCTGCGGAGCGGCATTCGACCTGTTCCCCGGCTACCTGCTTGCCGAGGACCGCCGCCACCCAAAGAACATCCTGATCTGCCCAGCCTGCGGCGAACTCAATGAGGTCATGGACCGCAAACGCCCCGGACCCTGCCCCACCTGCGGCGCGGTACTACACGAGTCAGGCCCTGTCGGCCGCAGTCGCTGCCCCTGCCCCCATTGCGGTCACGCCAACACCTACCCGCGACCGGCCGCTGGTCCGCCGCGGCACCGCTTGTTCGCCATGGAGTATTTCAATCCGGAACGCAAGGCACAGCACGCCGGGCGCTTACGACACCATGGCGCTGAAATCACTGGATATCTTCTCGGTCCACGGCTTTCCGGTCGGGCTGGTGCAATGCGAATCCAACATCCTCGGTATCCGCAACAACGGCGGTGCCGGCGTGGGGTCCGGCGGCTGGGTCAACATCATCGACAAATACACCAAAGCCAAGCGCTATTGCGACGCACCCTTCGAGGTGCAGCACCAAGGCGGGCGCAAGACCCTGGTTCCGATCGTCGGGGAATGGATCGGTGAACAGCGTGACGGCGAGCGCCGTCGCGGCATCCGTGTGCACTGTGCCAGCAGCACCTTGGAGACCGCGGCGGATACCGAAACCGATCTGCCGGACAACAGCCTGGACGCGGTCTTCACCGATCCACCCTACTTCGGCAACGTTCAGTATGCCGAACTGATGGACTTCTGCTACGTCTGGCTGCGCCGTCTGGTCGGAAGCCAATGGGAGGGATTCGCCCGTGAATCCACCCGTTCGGACCTGGAACTAACCGGAAACGTCACGGACGATCGGGATCTCACGCATTTCGCCGAGGGCCTCGCCGCGGTCTATGGACGCATGGCCCGAGCGCTGAAACCTGGAGCGCCGCTCGCCTTCACGTACCATCACAACCGAATCGAGGCCTACTTCGCCGTCGGTGCTGCGATCCTCGACGCCGGACTGGTCTGCTCCGCCTCGCTGCCCTGCCCGGCGGAGATGAGCGGGTCCATCCATATCCACGGCACCGCCTCGTCCATCATCGATACCATCCTGGTCTGCCGCACCACGGGCAACACGAAACGGCAATGGCTTTTCGAGACGCCGGACGAATTTGCCGGAGTCGTCGCCAAGGACTTGGCGCAACTCACCCGTGCCGGCCGGGTACCGACGATCGGTGACACCCGCTGCATCTGCTTCGGCCACCTCACCCGCATGGCCGTCTGGCAACTGCGGCACGATTGGGACCGGCAGCAACCGATGCGGGAGAAGCTGGCCCGTTTCGCCGCGGGCGTCCACTCCTTAGGAAACGTGGACGAGACGCTGCGGCGGCTGAAGATCAGCAAGGTGGGCGAGGAAGCAGCACCCGTTTATGCGCAAACAACGTCCGATACGCAGGAGCTAGACTATGCCGTTCCCTTTTGAGGCGGACTTCGATGACATTCAGGCCAACATGGATGTTTATGTGGACGAGGTCTTCGGTTGCTTGGAATCCGAATTTCTGGTCATGCCCAAAGGGCCCGGATTCGTCGAGTTTCCGATCGAGACTCCATCAGTGAGCTGGTTGGTAATCTGGTCGAGAACGCCATCGAAGACGTGCTGGCGCAAGCGGGCACCAGCTTTCGCAAGACCAGACGCGCTGAACGTTTGCCCGGTCTTGACCAAGCGCCCGACTTCGTCATTCCCAACGAGTTCAACCCGCAGGTCATGATTGAGGCCAAGCTGACCGAAGATGACGGTACTGCGCGGGACAAGGTGACCCGAGTTCAGCACCTGTGCCAACTGAGCATGGCCGGGCAACCGCCCGATCGTCCCCGGTTCGAGGTCATCGCCTGCATTGCCGGTCGCGGGTTCGGCGTGCGTCGGGAAGACATGAAGAAATTGATTCTCGCCACCCGCGGCAAGGTCTTTACATTACAAAACATGGACCGTTTGGTAGACGCTACCAGGCTGCAGGAATTTCGATCGCGGTAAAGGCTATAGCCATAGCGCCGAGCGAAGCTCCGGACAAGGGGCCACGCTCAACTAAATCCGCCGGGCCGCGTAAAACGTAAATTGAACCGGACGTTTTTCCAGTTTTGTCCTTCTTAGGCTTCATAATTAATCCCGGCCTCTTCTCCCCCTTTTCATTTGAGCTAACCGGCACGTTGTGGCGTGACAACATTTGACCAAAAATAAAACGGTGAGGCAAATGGCTGCGCGCCGTGATGTGTCCAGTCGAGCGATTGGTGAGACTCCGACGCGCAATTATTCCAAGAGGTATTTTTCATTCCCGCATACCCAGCCAATGTGGAGATGAACGCCACCCCGAATACCCGCCGACACGATCTTGTTTACTGCAGATTCAACACGGAGTAAAGATGCAAACTGTTCAAAATCTTGAATCCCATCGCGTGATGGGCTGAAGGAGTGAACAATCATAACTGCGTGTGTTGCGCCGAAACGCTTAGCCTCGATGATCGCGGAGGCTGTCCTATGAAGAAGCTGATATCTAATAGTGCCTGCGAGTTCTTCGTTCAGATTGAGTTCTCGGCGAAGAAACGCAAGTCGGGCTGATTTACCCTTTGATCCTTCAGCGAGCCACTCTGACATCGTTGGACCGAAGGGTTCTTTGACCTTACCCTCGACGGCAATCGAAACAAGGTCAGTGCTCGTACGTGCAAGTGCCCAGATGTCATTTTGGGAAGGCCGCGACCCCCCAACGAGAGGTACCTGATGCTCCGGTAGTGCCAGAAGTAATTGAAGTCCTGCAAGATACTCATTAGATGCCAGTGCCTCCCGGATTTCACTAGGGAAGCCGTTGGCATCCTGCCAAGAGTGGGCAAGCGTGCGCGCGGAGTACCCGGTTCTCCAGTGTTTCTCTGGATCGGCCAGGAACTGTGCCCACTCGTCGGCGGAACGGGCTGGTAGGTAGATGTGTGGCATCAGCGGTAGTAAATCTCCCGGTAGGCGATATAGAGTGCGATCGTCAGTACCGGCATGATCACCAGCAGGGCCAGGCCCAGGGTCAGTACGCTGGCCAGGAGCAGGCCGAAGCCGACCAGACCGAAAACGAGGAAGGGCAGGATATTGCGCCAGCAGCCCTTGAGGCTCAGGTTGAAGGCGCGTAACACCGGAACATCATTGAGGGCCACCAGCGCCGAGGCGAACATCGTGGCCATGGTCACAAGGATGGCGAAAAAGCCGAAGAACAGTGGCAGCACGGCGACGATTGGTTCCAGTTGTTTCGAGTCGAGCCGGCGATCGGCCCACGCGGACCAGTCCGGGTTGGTGAGGGCGAGAACTGCGACGAGACCGAGCCCAACGGCCAGTACCAACAGGAAAACAAACCCGACGTAGGTTGCGCACACCAAGGCCAGCGGACCGGGCTTGCGTGCAAACCCTGCAAACAGATGCTTGACCTCGAAACGTCCGCCGGCGTGCTGATGATGGGCACCGATCATCAGGCCGCCGGTGAACATTGGGCCGAGGATGGTCGGGGCGATTTCGCCGACGAAGGGAATGAATCCAAGCGCGATAGTGATCAGGAGATAGAGCGCGTTGGCGCCGACCCAGGTCAAGGGGCTGTCCTTGAACAGCCGCCAGGCGGCGGTGATCCAGCCCCAGCCGCGCCCGGCCGCGACCGAACGGGGTGGATATAGGTGCTCGCTGCGGTTGTCCGGTAAGGGGGGTGTGAGGTCAGCTGCCGGCGGCGCATAGGGGTCGTCTGGTGCGCTCCCGGTTGGCCGGCCGTTCTGACGTGCAATGTAACGCTCCGCGACGACACCGCAGGCCTGGCAGACTCCCGTGAGCGGGGCCACGGCCTCGGCGCCACATTTGGGGCAACGTGTTGCGCCGGCCGGCCGCGCCTTGGCGAAGGCAACCTCCGACACCAGATCGGATTGGGAGAACATCGACTCGGTGTGGCGCAGGTCGATGCTCGGCGCCTGATCCAAACGGAGTTCGGAGTTCGGGTCAAGCCCTTGCGGCTCCAGAACAACCAGGAGCCCGACCTCTTTGAGCGCTTTGCTGTAACGTTGTGCGCGCGATTCGCTCAGATCGCGCTTGAGCACGGTACGACTGCCGCCCAGGATGATGTTTCGAGCGGTTTCCTCGCGTACCCGAAAACGCGTCGCAAAGGCCTCGATGATCTTGCGCACGGGTTCCCCTGGGACCAGTTCCCCGGAGAAAGCGATACGGTAGCGGGTGTCCATCGGGTGCTCCCGGTCGATTTGCATCAAAATCTCGCTCAGGCGGTAACCCGCTTCATCCACCGCAGGATGCCCGGCTCGGCTTCCCACACGTCGCGCATCGCCTCCCGATACATCCACGCCTGGTCCTCGCCGCCTGGGGTGACCCCCAGGGGGCTCGGGCGCGGTCGCTTGATGCGCTTGCGGGTCAGATACCGCGGGATGCGCGGGAGGCGATCCACCGCCGTGCGCAGCACCGCGCGAGCGCGTTCTTGTTCACCCAGTCGATACAGCGCCAGCACCTCGCCGTAGGCCAGATCGGCGAGCAGGTCATCCGGAAACCGGCGTGCCAGGGTCAGCGCGCGCGCGTCTTCGCCGCCGCGCAGGTAGTGATTCATGAGTTCGGCCCGCACCCCATGGTGATCCTGCGGGTTGAGCCGCAGCAAGGTCTCGAGGGTGACGGCCGCTGCCTGGAGTTGGCCCTCGTCGATCTGACACAGGTAGCGGCGGAACAGTAGCCGCAACGCGGGTCGATTCGTTTCCCGTGTCCAGGGGCAATGATGGGCCGCCGCGGCGGGCGCCGCCTGGTTGAGGATGCCCCAGGCGCGGTCCACCAGTGGACGCAAGAGTGCGTGGGAGATCCAGGGTAGCGTGCTCTCGGGGTGTTCGTAGAGCGCGGTGGCCAGATCGTCCAGGATGTCGAGGCTGTCGGCCGCCTCCGGGGTCGCCAGCAGCAACTCAATCCACTCCACGGATAGCCAGACCTGTCCGGCATCACCCAGGGTCAGGTCGGTGGCGCTGGGCTTGCCGCCGGGAAAGAGCGTGCGCCACACCGACTCCAGGCGCCGCACTCGGGCGGGTGCCCGCAGTTCGGCGGGGTTGCCGCGGACCATGAGTGAGCGTCGCGGGCGGCCCGGGTCGGCGGCGCCCGCCAGGGGGCGCGGCGGGGCATCGGGGCGGGGCAGTTTCAGCGGGGTGACGCCATAGTCCGGTAGCGGCCGGTCGGCGGCCGTGGTGATCCACTCCTGCAGTTCGACCAGCAATGGGTCGAGGGCGTCCGCATGGCTGTCGACCAAGGCCTGTTGCGGGTTCTTGACGGCTTGGGCGAGGAAATCCAGAAACCCTTGTTCCTGGGCGCCGATCTTACGCAGTCGATGCAGCCAGAACCGCGCCCGCGCGCTGGCTAGGTCGTCCTGGTGCTGGGCGGCCAGCAGCGTGATTTCCAGGAGTGCGTTACTGGGGTTGTCAGGGTCGCTGCGCAGGGCGGCGGCAAAGGCGGCCCGGGCCTGTTCGAAGTCACCCTCGTCGATGTGGATGGTACTGATCCGCTGCCAGGCGGCGGACTGGAGCGCCCGGCTGCCCAGGGTGCACAGACGCTCTAGAAAGGCTTGCTTCTTGCGCCAATGATCGAGCCGGTCATAGGCATCGCAGAGGACGTCGAAGGCCGGTTCATAGGCCCCATCCAAGGCCTCGAGTGGACCGGCGAAGACCGGCTCCAACAGGGCCACGGCCCGACCCGGGCGGTCTTGTTCCAGCCAGCGGTCCGCCACCCGCGCAAGCAGCGGACGGGGCACGGCATCCGCCTCGAGGGCGTCCTTGAGCGCGCGCTCCGGGAGTTCGTCGAGCAGCAATTCCCAGATCAGTTCGGCCGAGAGTTCCGGCACATCGTCGAGGTCGCCGCAGCACGCGTCGTAACGCTCCCCCGACCCGCAGGGGCAGGGTGCATGAGCGAATGGGGGTTTCAGCGGCTGGGTGCGGTACCCCAGATCCGGTTGCGGGGTGGCGTTCCAGATGGCCGTGGCCAGCATGTTTGTCAGGCGCCGGATCTCCACGTCTTCGAGTCCATAGTCGTAAAGGCCCAAAATGCGCGGGACCTCGTTCTTGGACCAGGCGAGAAAGCGCACCGGGTCCGGGTCTTGGATGATTTGCCGCACCGCGAGCAGGATGACCTGCTCGAAGCGTTCGGTATCTGCGGTTTCATGGTGGAACATGATGCGTTCCTCCTGCTCAAACGGCGATCGGGTATCGCTTTGGTCGGACCGGACTTGTCGTCCGCCCTGTGCTGCTGGATTCTACCCTGGTTTGGGGATTCTTGGTCGACCCAGTTCTCAGGTCAAGGGTCCCGGTCGATCGGCCGCCTCGCTATAGTGTGGGTGTTTGCTTCCGATTACTCACCGTTCAATCCCTCCAGGCGTACGCGATGGCAGAATCACGGGTCAGAATCTTCGTTTCGTCGCCGGCCGACCTGGATCATGAGCGCGCCCTGGTCAAGGAACTGATCACGCAGCTTGCCGCCGAGTATCTCCCCTATTTCAAACTCCAGTCGGTGCTGTGGGAGGAGGAGGTGCTGACCGCGGCGCAGAGCTTCCAGGCCGGTCTGTCGCGTCCGTCGGAATGCGAGATCGTCCTGGTGATGCTGTGGACCCGGCTGGGTACGCCGCTCGCCGATGACCCTTACGGCGGCATGACCGGAACCGAATGGGAGTTCGTCGACGCGGTGGCGGCGTCGGCCCGCGCTAACCCACCCGAGGTTTTGGTCTATAAGAAGACAACGCCGCGCCTGATCGACATTACCGATGCCGAGACCACGCGCGTGGCGATTGCCGATCGGGAGCGGTTGGACGTGTTCTTCCGCACCCATTTTTTCAATTCGGACGGCAGCTTCAGTCGCGCCTTCCGCCAGTTCGACAACGACCGGGTGCTGCGCGAACTGGTCCAGGTGCAGTTGCGTAAGTTGTTGAATCGGCGCATCAGCGCGGAGCGTGGCCGGCGTCCGGGGGCCGGCGAGTGGCGCGATAGCCCCTTCCGCGCCCAAGTCCGGTATGAGCTGCGCGATGAGCCGGTCTTCGTCGGGCGCGAGACCGAGACCCGTGAGTTGGTGGCGTCGCTGGATCGCGTGCGTGGTGCGGGCCGGGGTCTGGTGTTGATCAGCGGGCCATCCGGAGTGGGTAAGAGTTCGCTGGTGCGGGCCGGGCTGCTGCCGCGGTTGGTAAGGCCCTTCCTGTTCGCCGGGATGGCGGCCTGTCGCTGGGCTTTGCTGCCCGCGCATCGGACCGATCCGCTGGCGGCACTGGCCGAGGCGCTCCTGTCACCGGACCTGCTGGGCGCTTCCTTGAGCGGGTTCGGCCTCGACGCGGCGGGGCTGGCCCGCTTGTTGGAAGCCGAGCCGGAGGTGGCCGCGGGCCAGGTGCGTGCCGCGCTCGCCCGCCTGGACACCGAGGTCGGAGGCCGTGCGGGCGATCCGGACGGACACCGGCAACTGGCCTTGATCCTCGATCCGCTCGACGGGTTGTTGTCCGCGGCGGCGCTCGCGGCTCCCGGCACCCGGACGTTCGTTGCGGCCCTGGCCGCCCTGGCTGCCCAGGACGGTGTCTGGGTCATCGTCACCCTGCGAAGCGATCTCCTGCACTGGCTCCCGCGCCTCCCCGTCTTGGCGGCCGCGGTGGCTGAGGGGGCCTGGTACCCGCTCGAGCCGCCGCCTCCCGCCCGGATCCGGCAAGTCATCGAGATTCCCGCCCGGGTCGCCGGGATCGATTACGAGGACATGGACGGCGGACCAGGTCATGGCCTGGCGGACCTGCTCGAGGCCGAGGTCAGTGATCTGACCCACTGGCCGGTGCTGCTGCAACCGGTCCTGGAAGATCTTTACACACGGGCCCGCGCGGCCGCGGTCGACGGGGGCGAGACGGGGCTCCTGCTGCGGATCGCGGACTATCGTGCCGGGGGTGGTGTGGCCGGTAGCGCGTTGCGGCGGGCACAGGCCTGCTGGGAGGGGCTCGACGCCGCGGCGCGGGAGGCCCTGCCGATGCTGTGCCGGGCTTTGATCGCCCTGGAGGGCGGTCCCGCGTCCCGCCCGGTGTCGCGCGTCGGTGACCTGCGAGCCCTGTTCCGGGATCCTGGCTGTGTCTGTTTGGTGCAGGCATTGGTCGCGGCGCGCCTGATGGTGACCGAGGGGATTTTCGACCCCGCGGAGCATCTGCCCTGCGCCCAGACGGATGACGCGCTCTTCGGGGCCGTCGCGCGCATCGCCTGGGAGACCGCGCAGGAGTGGCGCGCCCGCCTGTTGCCGGACCGTTCCATCAAGGCGCTGACAGAAGGAGCGGCCGCGGTGCCTGCCGCTCCATCCGCCGAGACCGACCCGCAGCGCCGCGACTGGCGTGACTACCGCCCGGCGGTGAGCTTCGTCCACCCGATTCTGATCGAGACCTGGGTGCCGGTCCGGGACTGGCTGGCGGATCCAGCCAACCGGCGTGATCTGCAATTGCGTGTACAGATCACCCGCCAGGCGCGCCTCTGGAAGCGTACCGACTGCAATCGCGAGTATCTGCTGGGTGAGGTCGGTCACGCCGGCGCCCGCCGTTTCGCTGACGCCTTCGTCCAGGAGTTGGAACCGGTTGAGCAGGAGTTTCTGGACCGTTCGTTGCTTAATCTGCGCAATCAGCGTCGACGTAACCGTTCGATGCGGCTGATCGGGTTCACCCTGGCGGTGCTCCTGGTCGTTGCGACCGCAACCGCCTGGTGGGCCTGGGAGGCCTCGCGGGCGGCCACCCTGAACCTGCATCGCAGTCAACTCAACGCCGCGAACCTGGCGATCAATCAGGGCAACACGCCCGCGGCAATCCGCCTGGCGCTCGATGCGGGCCAGGACCTGCCGCAGGCCGCCACCGATACCCTGAGCCGCGCGTTCAGCGCCAATCGGCTCATCGCCATGGCTCAGGCCAGCGGACCGACCCCGGAGCGGGCGCTCTCACCCAGCTTCAGTGACGACGGTCAGCGATTGGTCACGCTCTCGCTCCAGGACGGGGCCAGCTTGTGGCGTCTAGAGGAGAATCGCTTCGTGCTCGCCCGGCGGCTGGCCACGCCCGTGGTGCCCATCCACGCGGTGCGCTTGACCGATGGGGTTGACCCGCCCCTGATCCTGGGCATCGGTGAGACCGGGGTATGGCGATTGCCGGCCGCGGACGGGGCGGCGCCGGATTGGTTTTGCGGGGCGCGGTCCGGGGGTGCCATCGCGCTGGATGGCAGCCATCGCTATCTCGCGCTCTCCCATCCCATCGCGGGCGGACGTTTCGGGCTCTGCGTCATCGATACGCAACATCTCGGCCAACCCCGGTGGGACCGCGCACTCCACGACAAGGAGATCCGCGGGGTCGCCTTCTCACCGGACGGCACGCGGCTGGTCACCGCCTCCCGCGACGGCACCGCGTTGGTGGTCGAGTCCGCTACCGGTGACGCGCGCGTAAGCCTGCCGCCGGGCGGCCCCCTGGACCGTCCGGTGAACCGCGCCATCTTCGACGGCCGGGGTGAACGCATCGCGGTCGCCGCGGCGGACGAACGGGTGCGGCTCTATGATCGCGACGGGCGTGAACTCGCGGTCCTCGGCGAGGTGACCCGCCAGGGACGCAAGATCCAGATCCATAAGACCGCGGTGCGTGACATCGCGTTCGCGGCCGCGGACCGCTATCTGCTGGCCGGTGACGATGCCGGCCAGTTGGTGCGCTGGGATCTGCGCACCGGCGACGCCGAGGTCTTGGGCCAGCATCGGCTCAGTGTGGAGCATGTGCGGGCGTCCCCGGTCAGCGATCCCCGTGAGGCGGAAGATCTGGTACTGACCGCCTCACTGGATAAGACCGCGCGTCTGTGGGGGCTTCAGGGCGGGCGCGAGGTGGCCGCGTTCAGTCACGATGCCGCCGTGACCAATGCCCGTTTCAGTAAGGATGGCAGCCGGGTCCTGACCTATTCCGATGAGGACGGCTCGGCGCGGGTCTGGTCCGTGGACCCGACCAGCGCCTTGTCCTTCCCGCTCCTCCATGCGGATCACGTCTGGCATCTCGACATGGCCCGGCCGCCGCCGGAACTGGACACCGATCCTGGGGCCTTTCTGATTGCCACGGGTTCGTTCGACGGCGCCGTGCGGGTCTGGCGCTATGACAGCCAGGCCCCCACGGCGGCGCCGGCGGAGATCTGGAACCTGCGGGGACATCGCGGCCGGGTGCGGCGGGTCGCCTTCTCGCCCACCGGGCGGCGGCTGGCCAGCGCGGCCTTCGACGGCAGCGCGCGAGTCTGGAACCTGATCACCGGCGGCGGGTGCGCGCTGGAAGCGGGGCCCGCCGCCGCGCCTGAGTCTGCCGCCGCGGGCAAACGGACGGTGCGTGTCGAATACTATCGCGTCCTCTTTACCCCGGACGAGCGTTGGCTGCTGACCACCTCCAATGAGGCCGCGCGACCGGTGCGTCTGTGGGACCCCGCCACCTGCGCCGAGCTGCCGCTGTCCCCGGTCCTGGAGCACGGGCCGGCCCGAGTCCAGGCTGCGGCCGTCGCCGGGTCGAGCGGCACCCAATGGTTCGCCACCGGCGACGATGCCGGGATCCTGCGGGTGCTGCGCTCCGCGCCCGGCGGGCTCTGGACCCTGGTTTGTCGACTCGACCCGCATGGCGCCCCCATCACCGATCTGGCGTTTGCCCCGGATGGGCATGCCATTGCCAGTGTCGGCGAGGATGGACGGGGCGTTCTGGTCCCGCTGGCAGACGGCGTCTGCGGGGCGCCCCGATTTCTCGAGGCGCAGACCGAGGCGCTCTATAGTGTCCGTTTCTCGCCGGACGGCGCGGTGCTGGTTACGGCCTCCATGGACGCCCGCGCTCAGGTCTGGGAGAACCGCGGCGGCGCGCTGATTGCGGAACTCAAGGGTCACAACGACCGGATTTACTCCGCCGAATTCAGCCCGGACGGCCGCTGGATCATCACCGCGTCCCGTGACGGCGCGCTGCGCCTGTGGCAGCGTCCCGTGTTGCCGCGCCAGACGAACAGTCTGCCCCGCACCGTGGGGTCCTATCTGGTGCTGGAGGCCGATTTGGGTGGTGTGGCCTATGCCCGTTTCAGCCCGGACGGCAACAGCGTCGCGGCGGCCTATTGGGAGAACGCGGCCTTGCTGTGGCGGATTTGGACCAACGACAAGACCCCCGACCCGGCGACCGTGAAGGTCTGGGGTAAGGACCGGTCGCGTCTGGCGCTGATCCGCGAGGCGATGCGCTTTCGTCGGGACAATGGCTTGGATGCTCGGGTGGATTGGGAAGGGGGGGACGAGTACCCCTAAGGAGACAATCGTTGTCGTTGTCGTAATCGGATAAGCGATTCAAGTTAAGCATGAGCAGCACGCCACGCACGGGACCAACGCATACTTGCGGGGATCATCAACCGAACTTGATTACGACAACGACAAGGACAACGACCGAGACGCCGAAGGCGTTTCCAAATGAACTTGTTTAGCATATGAGTGAACGGTTCCTTATACGCAAACGGAGGAATGAATGAGCAAACCCTTACAGGCCGCAGTCGCCCAGCAGCGGATGTTGTTGCGGGGGCGGCTGGCCTCGCCACTGGAGCGGCTGGCACGTGCCTGTGCCGACGTCTGGCCTGAGCGGGCGGCGCTGGAGCAGTGCCTGCTGGCAGCGTTGCCGGGCCTGCCGTCTTGCAAGTATCTCTATGTGCTCGATGCACAGGCGCGCCAATTGACCGCCAACTGCACCCCGAGCGGTCTGCTGCCCGAGTGTTGCGGGCGGGACCGCCGCGATCGGCCCTATCTGGCCGACGCCTTGGCGGGGGAACGTTTTTCTCTGTCCCAGGCATACATCAGCCGCAATCAGCGCCGCCCCTCGCTGACGGCGGTGCAGCGCGTCACGTCACTGGCGGGGACGACGCTCGGGTATCTGGGGGCGGACTTCGATCTGCGCGAACTGCCGCTGACCCGCGAGGTGTATCGGCCGCCGGAGCAATGGGTACAACTCAAGGGCGATCCGGCGATTCGCGGCGGGCTTTTTCTTCAGGAACGGGTGGAAAGCCTGATGGACACGCGCATCGACGAGGTGTTGGACTTGTTGCGGGAGTTGATCGCGGTGCATGGGGTGTTCCACGGCAAACTGCACTTCTCCAGTTCACGTGCCACCCTGTGGTTGATCGACGATCCTTACCGTTTCCGCCTCCTCGATTTCGAGGACCTGACCGACCCAGGGATCTGTCTGGCCTACCCCAGTCGCCCCTATCCGGCGGATGCGGCGATTCCACTGGATCAGGTCGGCGAGGTCTTCAAGACCTTCCGCGCCCTGCGTTTCATGGATGAGACCATCTATCTGCGCTCCGGTTCGCTCAACGTATTCAACGGGATCGTCGGGATGAATTTTTCGTGCGACGGCTCCCATTACATGCCGTGGCAGGAGTTTTTGCGCAAGAGCCTGGGGTTTTGGATCGGTAACGACGAGACCTGTGCCCTGGAAGAAGCTGAATAACGAGTCAGAAATTAGTTAGCAACGAATATGATCGTTGTCGTCGTTGTCGTTGTCGTAATCGGAGAAACGATTCAATTTGGGCATCAGCAGCGCACTGCCCACTGTCGATTGGGTTGCGATACGCTGGGTCGCCTGGGCGCACAGGGTTGCCGCTTCAGCCGAAATTGATCCTGGCTTCCAGATTCGGGGCCGAATCGGCATTGGCCAGTGCCTCGTTGAAGCTGATGGTCCCAGCGCGAAAGAGGTCGAGCAGGGCGTCGTCGAAGGTCTTCATGCCGTCTTCATTGCTCGCCTGCATGGCCTCACTCACCTCGTCGACGCGACCGTCGCGGATCAGGTCGGCAATGTGCGGCGTGTTGACCAGCACCTCGATGGCGGCGGTGCGCTTGCCGCTGACCGTTTTCACCAGGCGCTGGGAGATGATGGCGCGCATATTGATGGAGAGATCGAGGAACAGGGTCTTGTGCAGTTCCTGGGGGAACATATTGATGACCCGCTCCAGCGCCTGATGGGCATTGTTGGCGTGCAGGGTCGAAATGGCCAGGTGTCCGGTCCCGGCCAGTTCAATGGCCGCCTCCATGGTCTCGCGGCTGCGGATTTCGCCGATGAGGATGATGTCCGGGGCCTCGCGCAGTGAGCTTTTCAAGGCCGCGGCATAGCTCTTGGTATCGACTCCGACCTCGCGTTGGTTGATGATGCACTGTTTGTGGGGGTGGACGAACTCCACCGGATCCTCGATCGTGAGGATGTGGCCCGGCGCCGCGGCGTTACGTGAGTCGATCATGGCCGCGAGCGTCGTGGATTTGCCGGACCCGGTAGACCCGACCATCAGGATGATCCCGCGCTTCTGCATGATCAGCCGGGTCAGCACCGGCGGCAGCCCCAATTCCTCGGCAGTGGGGATGGTGGCCCGGATGTAGCGCAATACCATGGCGGCCTGGCCGCGCTGATGAAAGGCATTGACGCGGAAACGTGCCCGTTCCTCCAGGGCGATCGCGAAATCCACCTCCAATTCGCTCGCGAATTGCTGCGCCTTGTCCCGATCGAGAATCGACAGCACCGCGTCCCGGCAGAATTCCGCGGTGGTTTCCGACTCACCGATCGGGCGAATGACCCCCTCGATCTTGATACGAACCGGTGTGCCAGGCGTGAAAAAGAGATCGGACGCCTGATGTCGGATCATCATTTCGAGATAGGGCGTAATGTCCAACGCGGCGTCTCACGGGTGCTCAGGTGCCATGTGCTTTGGCGATGCCGGGCTGGTAAACCGCAGCCTGATGGGTCGTCTCCACCGCGAGCCCGGCGGTCGTCTCGCTTGGCGCATAGGGGACCCTGTCGCTTTCCGATCCTGCCGGCTGAACCGGCAGCGCTCCGAACAACGCGGGGTCCGTGATGCCCTCGTCACCTTCCGGCACGATCGAGAAGGCATCCATGTCCGCAAAGTGATCCTTGCCGCGGGATTCGTGACCCTCCAACTTGATGGCAAGCCGCAGTTCGTTCATCGAGTCGGCGCTGCGGATGGCGTCCTCATAGCTGATCTTACCGGTTTCGTAGAGGTCGAACAGGGCCATGTCGAAGGTTTGCATCCCGAGTTCCCGTGATTTTTTCATAATTCCCTTGATACCATGCACGTCGCCCTTGAAGATCAGGTCCTGAATCAGCGGCGAGTTGATCATAATTTCGATCGCCGCGATGCGCCCGCCATTGGTGCAGGGCAGCAGGCGTTGGGAGATCACCGCCTTGAGGTTGAGCGAGAGATCCATCAGCAGTTGCACCCGCCGCTCTTCCGGAAACAGATTGATGATGCGGTCCAGGGCCTGATTGGCGCTGTTGGCGTGCAGGGTGGAGAGGCACAGGTGGCCGGTCTCCGCAAAGTTGATCGCGTGCTCCATGGTCTCACGTTGGCGGATCTCACCGATCAGAATCACGTCCGGCGCCTGGCGCAGGGTATTGATCAGTGCGGCGTCCCAGCTCTCCGTGTCGACACCGACCTCGCGCTGGGTGATCAGGCAGTTGCGGTGCGGGTGGACATACTCCACCGGGTCCTCGATCGTGATGATGTGACCGAAGCTATTGGCGTTGCGGTGGCCGAGCATCGCCGCCAGGCTGGTCGACTTACCCGAGCCGGTGCCGCCGACCACCAGGATCAGCCCGCGCTTGGTCATGATCAGGTCTTTCAGGACCGGCGGCAGATTCAGCTCATCCAGTTCCGGGATGCGGCTGGTAATGGTGCGCAGTACGGCGCCGGCGAGCCCCTGCTGGATGAACGCATTGACACGGAAACGCCCGATCCCCTGGGGGCTGATCGCGAAGTTGCACTCCTTATGCGCTTCGTAATCACGCACTTGGCGGTCGTTCATGATGGCGCGCACCAGCACACTGGTCTGTAACCCGGTGAGCGTGTGGTCACTCAGCGGTGTCATCCGCCCGTCGATCTTGCACGCCGGGGGAAACTCCGCGGAAATGAACAGATCGGAGCCTTTGCGGGCCAGCATGGTGCGAAGGCAGTCGAGCATGAATTTTGCTGCTTCTTGGCGGTCCATGGGGTACCGTGCCTTGTGGTCGTCGCCTGACGTCTGTGTGTGCTTGCATGTCGTTCGGCGGTAGCCGATTCGACGAAGATGCACTGACAACGATAGCCCCGTCCGAGTGATTAAGCAACTCGCGGAGCCTTGATGAAGCTGATATAAATCAGGTGCTTGTTTTGCGTTGACGCGCGTTTTCCCCGGCCGTTTCGAAAAATGCAGACTAGGTCCGCCCGTTTCCGTGAGGGGGTGCATCGCTACCCGGACGCTTGGGTGAGGGAACTCGGTGGTGACAGGATGGCTCGCGGGCCGCGTGGATGTCGCGGTTTCACGGTGCGTTTGCGAATCAGCCTGGTTCGCTGCGTCTGAGTTGGTCGGTGAGCTTTTCGAACTCGCGGCGCATCTCCAGGTTCTCGAATGGACGCAACGCCGGAACCTGGCGGTTCATCAGCCCTTCCAGCAGTCGCCGGCTGGATTTCACCAGCCCGACCAGTTCTCCGGAGACGCGCACCGTTTCATAGGTGTTCCAGGCCGCCGCGATATCCTTTGCCAATTCACGCCGGGCCTTGCTGACCTGATTTGCCTGATCGCTCAGGTATTGGCGATAGATGCCGGCCGCATCGATGGTGAGTCGCTGAGCCTCGAGATTGGCGGCGAGCAGATCGCCCTTGGTCGGTGAGCTGCGCAGCAGTTCGCGGGTCTCGCCGCTGAGCTGCTGGGCGCGGGTCACGATCGAATCGATCTGTGGAATGTACTGTTCGCCGATGGCCTCTTCGATCTTCACGTGCATCCGTTCGAGCGCACGCAGCAGGACTACGTACATGCCGTAATAACGGCGGGCGCTCTGGAGGTCCTCGCCGCTCTGCGCCACCAGGGTCTCCAGTTGGCTGGTAACCGACTTGACGTTGTCGAACAGGATGCCAAGGTCGACCATGTTGTCGCCGACCACGGTGGAGAGCAGGAATTCCACCTGTTCGTCACTCAGTTCCACCCCCAGCGCCCGCACTGCTGTCGCGAATTCGCGCTTCACCTCGCCCAATCGCTTGGTGAGTTGCGCGATCTGCTGCTCTTTTTCGGCAATCAGCCGATCGTAGTCGGCGACCGTCCGTTTGATGGTCGACTCGCCGGGTGCGGAAACACGGCTTTGGCGATAACTGGCGATGGCCGCACGGGCGGCCTCGATCTCGGTCTGGATGGCGCGGATGCGCTCACGGAACTGCTGCACCGGCGAGCTGGAAAGAATGGCGACCGCGTCATCGAGCAGGTCATCGATCTCGGCCTGATTGGATGCCTTGTCGTTGCCGATCCAGGCACTGTCGGGCAGGTCCGCGTGGCGGTCCTCGAGGACCAGCGTGTCTTCGAGCTTGGGGACCACTTGCTCCCAAACCTGGGGGAATCCCATCGGTTGCGGACCGAGGATGTCGCGGGCGTCGTGGGCTGCTTGCCCCGCAACGTCGCGGGAGCGCTGCCACCAATGCTCGGCGGTGGTGCGGGTGCGCTGCCACAGATCCGCGCTGCCATCGGCTTCTGCTGGTGCGGATCCGGTGGGCATTGGTTGGTCGGCGGCCGGCGCCTCCAGAACGATCGGGCTGGTATCCGCCGCGGTGCACAGACCGGGCGAGGCGATCAGCAAGATCGGGAGCAGGGGCCAGGCGTCGAGAGTGAGGCGATAAGACATCGTGGGCCTTGTGTCGTGGGGCGGGGTGAGGGGGGCCGGATTCATGGGTCGGCGAGTACCGGCCCGAAGTTAATGCCGATCGAGAGCCTCAATTGACCGCTGCGATTGGGCTCCACCGCATGGGGCAGGTTGGGGGGGAAGAAGAGCAGCGCCCCGGCGACGGGCATGACACGCACGGTGAGTGGGCCGTCATAGAGGATCAGATCGCCGCAGTCGGCCGGCGCGTCAACATAATAGACCGCCGAGAGTCGCTCATCGCACTCGTCGTGCGTGTGTTCGCTGGTCCGGTGGCCGGGTCCCGCGGCGTTGAACCAGAAGCCGCAACGCAATCCGCGGACCGGTTCGTCGAGGATGGTCGCGGCGCAGTGCAGCGCATACTCGAGTACGGGCGCGAGTGTCGGCATCCGCGCCCGCTCCAGGTAGAGGTTCTCATAGCGCCCGCCGACGAGATGGCTGCGGCGGTCGAAAGACTCCGGCGTCAAGGTCTGGAACGCGGTCAGGAGAGCGGCATTGACGGCCGCGGCCCCCGGCAGGACGCAGCGCTGGATCCGCGCGTTGACCCAGGGACGGGAGGCCGCGGTTTCGGACGCAGCGTCCTGATCCAACTCCCCGTTCATTTGGTGCTCTGGGGTGCCGTGGGTGCAGGGATCGGTGTTTGCCAGGGCGCAATGGCCACCACCGTGACGCTGTTCTTGGGTGAGCCCTCGATGATCCGGTCGCTGTAGGTCAGATAGACCAGGACATTGCGCGGGGCGTCGTAGAAGCGGACGACCTGAAGCGTCTTGAAGAGCAGCGAGGTGCGCTTTTTGAAAACCTCCTCACCGTTGCGCTTCCCGCTGCGGATGTCGTCCGGCAAGGTGATGGGGCCGATCTGGGCACACTCGATATCCGCATCCGAGGTGTCTTCCGCCACCCCGACGGCCCCGGAGATCCCGCCGGTCTTGGCCCGGCTCAGGTAGCAGGCGACCCCGGGGAGATCCTCGTCCGGAAAGACCTCCACGATGATCTTGTCGTTCGGACCCATGAACTTGAATTTGGTGCCAACGCTGCCGATGATATCCGCGGCGGCGGAGCGAGCGAATACCATCGCGATGAGGGCGATCAGGGCGATCAGGGCGATGAAACCGAAGCGCGCGAGAGGCTCTGTGATCAATGTGTTCATGTGCGGACCAATCCTCTGCTGCGTTCTCGGGTCTTGCCGCCTTGTCCGATCCGATCCGATCCGGTTAGGCCAGGGCTTTGGTTTCCAGTCCGAACAGCCGATCGGATTCCCGGCGGCTGCGCGTCAAGGCGTCCTCGATGGAGACCCCGAGGAACCAGTTGCCGGTGATTCCGAGCCGACTGCCGGCCAGCGCCTGATCGATTTGGTCCACCACGCAAGCATGACCGGCACGCAGGGCCGGCAGGCGGTTGTGGGTTTCCCCCTGTGCGGCGATGTGCCGCGGATCGACGCCGAGTGCCGCGCAGGCGACAGTGACCTGTTCCTTCGGGCACAGTTCGCCGGGCCGGAAGTGGAAGGCAAACCCGCGATAGGTGCTGTCCGGCAGGAAGTCGCGCGACACCGCCGAGTAGAAGCTGCCGCCGACCGCGATCAGGCCTGCCAGTGGCGGCAGTTTCAGGTCGCTGACGCGGAAGGCGAGTGTCAGGGTTTCGATCTCCGCCATGGCGATGGCGGCGATCGTCTGCCGCGCGGCGGCGAAACCGGCCGGCAGCAGTCGGGCGGCCTGGTCCGGTGGGACCGCCAGCGTCAAATAGGCGCAGGTGAGTGCTGTGCTGTCGCTCAAGTCGATCCGGAAACCGTCCGCATCAGGGACGACGGCGGTGACATTCACCCCGGTGCGCACCTGGATGCGCTCTTGGGCCGCGATCGCCTGGGGGATGCGGGAGAGCCCATCCGCGAAGGTGAAGGCCTTGATGACATCCTTGCGGCGCGGCTTGCGCCGGAACAGGGCCTCCGCGGGATAGTCGTCCGCGTCCTGACAGATCACCGCCTGGAAGGCGTGGCGCAGCAGGTCGCGGTAGTTGCGTCGACCCAGGACCCGGCCGTAATAGTCGGCGACCCGCTGCCCCTCCTTGGGGGTGGTGAAAAGGCGCGGCAGCGAGACCGCCGCCTCCAGTGGATGCAAGGCAGAGCCGATGCTGCGGCGCTTGCCGTCTTTCCACAGCCGGTAGCCGACCTTGGTCTTGGTCTGGACCGCGGCGGTCAGGCCCAGGTCGTCCATGATGCCGAGCAGGTTGCCGTAACTGTTGAAGCAGGTGTGGCTGCCGGCCTCGGTCCAGAACCCATCGAGTCCCGCGAACGGATGGGTCTTGATGCAGCCGCCCACGCGTTGGGACGCTTCCAGCACCAGGGTGCCGAGTCCGCGCCGGGCCGAAAAATGGGCGGCACCCAGCCCGCTGATGCCGGCGCCGATCACAATATGGTCGAAATCCTTGGTCATCTCGATTGCTAATCCAACTGTGGATTGGTATTGCCTTCGGCCCGCGGTTCGACAGGCGCCAGGCTGAGGTAACTGATGTCCGGTTCCGGGGTGGGGGTGGGCGGGGGTGCGCAGTCCGCCAGGGTCCACTGATCACCCGGTACCAGGCTCAGATAACTGATATCCAGGTCCGGTCCGCCGCCGATCGGTGGTTCCTCCAGATGACCGCCTTGTGGCGCCAGGGACAAATGCCCGGTGTCGATGGTGCGCACCCGTGGGGGCGCATCCATCGCATCGACGCTGTCCGGTCCACTCAGACCCTCCACCCGGGTGATCGTGAGCGTGGCCCCCGCGTGAGCAAAAATCGTCTCGAAGCGGGTCGCGGTGGCAAAATCGACGCCGCGTTTGACAATGACGGGCCGGCCGGTGAAGAGGCGCTCCGTGCCCTTGTCGGTGAGCTTGAAGACCGCGCGCAGGCGCTGTCGGACTTGCTCTGGGTCGGCTCCTGGTGCGATCAGACCCAGGTAACTGAGATCGAAGCGTTCGTCGGACATGGTTCCACTCGCTCTTGGCAGCGCGCCCCTGCCGTCATCGCGCCAACGGGCCATACCGAAGGCGCGCATCGGCAGCCTGGGATAGGGCCCGCTGAGGCGGATCGACGCGGAACGCGTTTACTCGATCGTTTTGCTCAGGCTGACGGCCCCGCGGACATCACCGACAGCATAACCGCGCGCCTGGTCTTCTGGATAGGCTTGATCCAGTGCGGCGGCGACTTCCGGAGTGATGGCGTTGCCATGACAGGCCAGACAGGGCTCGCCGGTCGGAATCGCCTTCATGAAGCGGAACTGCTTGGTTCCATCATCGACTTGTACCAGTTCGGCGAAGGCCATGGTGTCGACTGACTCACCGGCCGCCTGGCGTTGATCGAAGCGGGTCAGCACCTGCCGCTCCCAGGCGTCCGGTGTGTCGAGCTGCGGATTGCGTGTCTTGAGACTGACGCGTCCGACCTCCCAGCCGGACCGGGTGGCGATGTCTTTCGCGATGGCCGGTGCGCGGTCCTGGCAGACGCTGACCGCCTTGGTCGGCCCGCCGGCCTTGATGGCGGCCTCCAGCTCACCTTTCAGGGTGCCCGCGAACTCCTTGACGAGTGCCTTGGCCTCCTCGGCCAGCGGGTTTGCGGCGGGCGCGGCCGCCGTCGGCGCCATTGGCGCCGCGGGGGGCTCCGCGGCTAGTGTCCCGGCGGCAAACAGGGTGGCGATCACGCTGAGCAGAGTGTGGTTCATGAGAAAACTCCAGTGTGTCGATAAGATTGATCAAGATACTCTGAGACAGCGGTGGAGTGTGCCTGGTTCTGGTTGCCGGGGCTTTGCGGAATCGCATGCTGCGGGTGCCGCGGCCTGACTTGGCGATCGCGTGCTGCTGCGGGCGTCGCCCGCGATCAATCGGACCTGTGGGCTGATTGCCAACCCGCCCCTCCACCGAAGTCAGGTCTGGATCGCAGGTGCGAAGGGTATAATCCGTTCGCGGCTTCACCGGATGCGCATCAGTTCCCCCGGAAGTCGCCACCACCCCACGGGAGTAGCGATGCACGCCATATGCGGTTGGATGGGGCAGATCGCCGATGCGGCGGCCTCGGACCGAATCCTCGACCAGATGCTTGAGCGCTGCCGCGGCGGTGCACCTGACGCCAAGGGCGCGGGTCTGATCCGCGACCTGAGCGGACATGCGGCAACCCTGGCCGGGGCCGGGCAGGTTTATTCGGATGGGGAGGTGGTGGTCTGTCTCACCGAGCCGGTGATGCTGTCGGCTGGTTCCGCGCCGGCCGTGTCGGCGGATGCGGAAGCGGTGGCTCGACGCTATCACGCGCAGGGCGATGCGCTGCTGGGGCACTGTCACGGCAGCTTCGCTTTGGTGGTCATGGACTTGCGCCGCCGGAAGATCCTGATGGCCGTGGATCGGGCCGGCATCAGGCCGCTCTATTTCTGCCGCAGCGGCGCGGCCGTGGTCTTCGCCAGCCGACTGTCCGCGCTGCGCGGTCTCCCCGGCTTCCAGGCGAACCTGAGCGATCAGGCGCTCTTCGATTATCTTTATTGTCACGTCGTCCCGAGTCCGGGCACCATCTATCAAGGCGTTGAGAAGCTGCTGCCGGCCCAGGCCATCGATCTCGGTCCGCTGGGTCGACATGCGTTCTACTATTGGCAGATGCCCTATCGGGACGACAACCCGACCGCGCTGACCGATCTCAAGCGCGAATTTCGCGGCCTGCTGCCACTGGTGGTGGGGCAGGCCGCGGCGGCTCCCGGACCCGAAACGACCGCGGTCGGCTGTTTCCTGAGCGGCGGCACCGACAGTTCCACCGTCGCCGGCACGCTGTGCCAACTACGCGGCGCACCGGTGCGCACCTATTCGATGGGATTTGCCGCGGCGGGTTTCAACGAACGCGATGATGCGCGTCTCGCGGCCCGTCACTTCGCGACGGATGCGCGTGAATACCAGGTCCAGCCGCAGGACCTGCTCGAGGCCATTCCGCTGGTGGCTGCCTATTGCGATGAGCCCTTCGCCAACGCCTCCATCGTGCCGGCCTACCTGTGCGCCCGCTATGCCCGGGCGGACGGCATGGCGCGCTTGTTGGGCGGTGACGGTGGTGATGAGATTTTCGGCGGCAACGCCCGCTATGCCAACCAACAGGTTTTCGAGATCTACGGCAATCTGCCCGGTTGGCTGCGCCGCGGACTGGTCGACCCGCTTGCCGCCGTTCCCGGTCTGGGTGCGGTTCCCGGACTGCGCAAGTTCAAGCGCTACGTGGAGCAAGCCCGCATCCCCCTGCCGGACCGTCTGGAGAACTACAACTTCCTGCACCGGACGCCGCTTGCCGAGGTCTTCGACCCCGGCTTCCTCGCGCGGGTCGACCCGGGCGCACCGCTGGCGGGTCAGCGCGCCTGTTATGAACGCACCGCCTCCCGTGCCATCGTCAACCGGATGATGCATCTCGATCTCAAGATCACCCTGGCGGACAACGATCTGCGCAAGGTCAGCCAGGCCTGCGACCTGGCGGGGATCGACGTCCGTTATCCGCTGCTCGATGAGCGACTGATGACCTTCGCGGCGGGGGTTCCGCCCCAGCTCCAGCTCAAGAACAACGCGCTGCGCTGGTTCTTCAAGGACGCGTTGGCCGATTTTCTCCCGCCCGCGATCATCGCCAAGAAAAAGCACGGCTTTGGCGTCCCGATCGGTCTGTGGCTGGCCGAGTACCCGCCGCTCAAGGCACTGGCAGCGGACAGCCTGGGGACCTTGCGTGAGCGCGGCATCGTCAATCCCTCCTATATCGACTGGCTGCGCACCCGGCACGCGGGCGAGCACGCGGGCTATTACGGCGTCATGCTGTGGGTGCTGGTCATGTTGGAGCAGTGGCTGCGCGCCCATGGGCATGCGTCCTGAGCATTCCGGCGCGATACCGCCGACGCGGGGCTCCATGGCGCCGCGGCCGGGGGTGTCCCATGGCGCTCGGGCCAGGTTCAATCCTGGTACCGCGGGTGGTCCGCCCGCCCGCTGGACCGAACCGCTGAAACGTCACAGGTATCTGATCCTGCTCCTGGTGCTGGTGTGCGTCCTGATTGTGCAGTCGGTTGATCGGCGGCTGGTCGGCGTGACCGCCATCGCGGAGCTGCTCGTGATGATCTCGCTGGCCGCCATGGTGCTGGTGGTGTTCGAAGGACGCCGGGGCCGGATCGCGGCCCTATGGTCCGGGGTCGTGGTGGCCGCCCTGGGGGGGGCGCGCTACCTCCTGCCGGCGGTGTCCCATCCCGGGCTCGAAGTGCTGCAGCAGGTGCTGTTGATGTGTTTTCACGGCTGGGCCGCGGCGCTGATTCTGCGCGACGTCTTCCAGCAGGAGCGCATTCGTACGGACGACGTGCTCGGGGCCGTGAGCGGCTATCTCCTGGCCGCCGCGGCCTGGGCGAACCTCTATGCCGTCTTCGAGATCCTGTTCCCCGGCTCCTTCACCATCAGCCCCGACCTGACGGCCCAGTTCAGCGACCTGCGGGGGCGCCTGGCCCTGTTCGCCTACTTCAGCCTCGCGACCATCACCTCGGTCGGTTATGGCGACATTGCGCCGGCACGCGGACCCATGACGGCCTTCGCCATGCTCGAAACCGTGTTCGGCCAGTTCTATATCGCCGTCGTCGTCGCGCAGCTCGTCGGTATGCGCTTGGCGCAGGGGCCGCGGGGCAAGGGCGGCCGGTGAGGCGGGCGTATCATCACCCGCGCTGCGGAAAACCGCTAACTGTAGTGCCGTAGGTTGGGGTGACGAAGGAACCCCAACGATCCCAGGCATTGGCCGTTGGGGTTCCTTCGTCACCCCAACCGACCAGGCTATTCGGGTAACAGCAGATCCCGCAAGGCGTCGCCGAGCGGCTTATTGCCGATCCCGGCAAGCCAGGCAGTCACCCAGGCGCGGATGTCGGCGACCAGCGACGCATCAGGACAGGCCAGACTGTGCTCGATCATCCGCCGCAACGCCGACTCGCCGTGAGCGGCCAGGGCCTCCGCAGCATCGGGATCAGCGGCCAACACACAGAGCAGCGCCGGCACCCGCGGATGGTCCGGCAGCCCCACTCGCGCGAGCGTGTGCGGGTGCGGCAGCAGGAACAAGGCGGCAGCGCGCAACTGGTCGATCTTGATCCCCCATTCAGACGCATCGACGCCCGCGGGCAGCGTCTCCTGCAATGTCTCGATCCAGCCGATCAGCCGATGCCCGGCCGGGTCCTCACCGGGCGCCGGCAGGGACGGGCCCCCCGCTTCGATCAGGTCGGCAGCCAGGAGCGACAAATCCAAACGGCGCAGGGCGATGCGGTCCGCGAATCGATAGAGATACCGCAGCCCCGGCGACTCGACGGCCCCTGTGAGGGCAAGCCGCATCCGCCGCGGATATCCACCGCGGTCCGCGGAGTCGATCGGCGTGCCGCGCGGACGCGGCGGCTGGGCCGGGTGACGCGACCCCGGATCGGGCGGCTCGAACGCCGCGGCGGACCCGGCGGGCATCCGACCGGGCGGTCCGGAACCCAGGCCTCTAGGGTCGCGGTTCACCAGTGCCTGCGCCAGCACGGCACCCCGCTCCACGAACTCCGATGCGACCTCCGGCACGGCACCGGATTGCCCGGTGACGACCAGATCCCAGTTGTGCGCCAAATCCAGCGGATCGATCAGCACCCCAGGCACCCAGGCGCTCAGCGACAGCCGCCCGGCCTGTTCCGCGGTCAGCGGCAGCAGCAGTGCCGCCAGCGCGGCCGGCGGCAGCGGTGAGGCCTGCCCGCGCAGCATCACCGGGCGCACCCCGGCCAGCAGGCCGGCATAGAGTGCGGCCAAAGACGGCGGGGCCAGCGCCTCCAGCAGGGCGTCGATGCCGGCGGCGATCACCGCCTCCAGATCGGCGCGCGCGATCCGCAACTGCGGGCAGGCGTCCGCACCTAGCGGTAAGGCGTAGTCAGGCCGCTGCCAGTCGCCCTCGCCCACTCGGTCCCACCAGAACCGGTCATCGGCGTGGGCCACGGCCGGCAGCAGCAGCACGGCGGCGAGTGCCGCCGGCACCTCCGCGGACGGTCGGTGCCAGTGCAGCACCTGCTTCTCCAGCACGCCGGCACGCTGCGCGGCGTCCACGGCACGACTGGCGTAGGTGCCGATCGCGAAGTAGTCCTGACCCGTCGGTTCCCAGGGCGCACGCCAGGCGGTGGCCCGGACCGCGCGGTCTTCACTGCCGATACGCAGCCGTCGATGCAGGTCCGGCGCTTGACCGGCGAAGCCGCTGCTGCGCGCGATCCAACGGTAATCGGAGGCCTGCCGATGCACCTTGCCCCAGATGCCGACTTCGCAGCGCAGGACCTCGCCCAGCAGGGCCGCAGCGCCGGACAGCGCCGGCCACCGGAGTGGATCGCTCATGGCCGCAGCTCCCGGATCAGCCAGTCGATCGGGGCCATCAGATTGAACGGCGGGCCGCTGTTGATGCGCGGCCGCAGGGCCTCGTCATAGAAGAACACGGGCTCGATGGCCCCGTGCTGTATCCGCACCCCGGCCGCGGAGACCGGGAACAGGGCAAAGCGGGCAAAGCGGCTCTCCAGGTAATGCAGCAGACGGGCATCGAGATGCGCCGCGGCAAACTCGGCCGGCTCGCGCAACGCCATCCGATAATCCTCCGGGGTCGCGATCAACTCGTCGGCCTTGGTCACGCAGACCGCCACCGGCCGCGGGTCCTGGCCGGCCGGACCACCGGACGCCGCACCCTGCCCGGCGGCCAGCAGGGTCCGCTCAAAGGTATGTGAGACCTCGTTGAAGACCCGATCGTCGCGCCGGTTCGGGTCGAGCAGGAGGATGATCCCGTCGGCTTGCAGCAGCCGCTCCAACACCTCCGGATGCAGCGCCTCATAGTCGGCACCGGCGCGGTCCTCGAGCACCAGCGTCACCTGTTCACCCGTGTGCCGATGGCGCAAACGGCAGACCAGATTGAGTGAGGTGCCCAAGGCCGTGCCGGGCGGAAAGGCGTTTCTGGAATAGAGGGTATCGCGCATCATCTCGAAGAAATCCAACCCGCTATCGCCCGGATAGATATCCCAGTCGCCCCCGTCGGCGCCGCTCAACTGCCAGTACAGTTGGCCCAGGAACACGGTCTTGCCGGAACCGGACGGACCCCAGAGCGTCAGCCGGGTCGGTTCCGGCGCCGACCCGCCGGGCGCGCCGGACGACCGCGGCACGGTCGTCCGGGCCAAGTCACGCGGGTCGTCGCGAAAGATCGCCGCGGCCATGGCGCCGCCCTGCGCCAACATCACTGCATCCGGCCCCGCACCAGTCGCCGGATCGGCCGCGGCGGGCGAAGGCGGGCTGCCGTCACTGCCGAGAATCAGATCCCAGTGCTGGCGCAGCGCCGCCGGCGCTGGACTGGTCGACGGCAGCCAGGCGATCAGTGAGACCCGGTCCGCGATCACGCGCGGCAACGGCAGCAGCAGTGCGGCCAGCGCGGCGGGGCCGAGTGGTTCGAGCGGCCGCGGCGGAAAACATCCGCGCTGACCGGCCAGCAGGCGGGCATAGAGAGCCCCGAGATCGGCCTCGCGAAAGCGGCGGCGCAGTTCCGCCGTGCCGGCACGGATGGTCCGCAGCAACAGGACCGGATCGACGGTCGGCCGCGGCACCTGATCGACGTCCAAGGTGACGAAGAGATGCTCAGCGAAAGGATCGCGCTCACCGCCCTGCCACACCGAGTCGTCGAGGGTGGCCGCCAGCGGGAGCAGGATCAGGGCACCCAGCACCGCCGGCAAGTCATCGGGGCGCTGCCATTCCACCACTTGTTTTTCCAGAAAGGGCCGCCCCCGCGCATCCGGGGCGCGTCCCGGATAACAGTGCACCGCCTGATACAGACTGGCATCGCTGCGCCAGAGCAGGGTCGCGCGCACCACATCCTCGCTGCCCAGCCCCAGGTGCCGGGCCAGGTCCGAGGTCGGGCCGGAAAACCCGGCGCCGGCGGCGATCCAATGAAAATCCGCGGCGTCGCCCGGCGCCTTGCCGAGCACACCCAGTTCGCAGCGTAGCGCGGTGGGCAAGGTCCGCGGCAGGCCGGCCAAGGCGGGCCAACTGGAGAGCGGGTCCTGATCGCTCATCGCAGGTGCGGCTGCGCCAGTTCCGCGAGCCGGCGGCGCAGCCGCGCCGACGGCGGCTG
>Ga0247844_1002571_pt1 | contig 29331 bp, 25 predicted proteins | sample LaCtaG_FD_192421 | JGI IMG/M metagenome (GOLD analysis project Ga0247844, IMG submission 192421) | Freshwater microbial communities from meromictic Lake La Cruz, Castile-La Mancha, Spain - LaCruzMarch201714.5m_1 | ecosystem: Environmental > Aquatic > Freshwater > Lake | place: Spain: Castile-La...
ATGAAAAAACAAAAATTCAAAGAGCGATGAAAGTCAGATCAACTGCCGGATTACTTATTCATTTGTTTGGCAAAATGTCTATGGCTTTCATTTATCTAATTTTTTAAATACTGATTCGCATAAATAATGATCTAATAACCGCGATGGAAATATTCGAAAGAATATTCAAATCTAAAATTATTGGAAATGAAGACATTGAAGAATTGAAAGTTCTTAATCTTGTATTCAATGATTACAAATTCAATCATCAGGGATACAACGTTTTTGGATATAACATAAAAAAAACTATTACAACTGCTTCGTTGATAGAATCCTATCAGAAATCTAAAAAATTCTTCAACGGAATAGATTATTTTGATTGGTACATTCAACTATATAATTACAAAATCAAGTTATTTGAAATCAATTTCGAAGTAGATTTCATGATAATTTACCTTGAATATCTAAAATCTGTTCTCGAAAAAATTTATTCTCAATTTAATCCAGGTTATTTCAACGATTTTGATACTGAAGAAACAAATGAAAATGAGCTTTATGATATCAACCCCGAATATGTAAAATTCACAGACCATTTTAACTATGTTGGACACATAGACACAGCTAATGCGAAATTAAATTTAAAATTACGAAAAGAATTTTTCATAAATGCAATTTCTAGAGCAAAAATGTTCTATATACAAATGAGTTTAGTTAATCAAGACGAAATTGACTACCAAACCTTTGTTCAAAAATGCATTGAAGCTATCAAAGTAATTGAATTTGAAATGATAGCAAATGATAATCCAATAGAAGAAACAATAAAATATCTGGAGATGAATAATACAACACTTAATCAAAAAATTGAAGATGAAATTATCTCTTATCAAGAAAACGATTCAGAAAATATAAATAATCCAATAAAATTAAAACTAACACCAACCATATTTGAAACTGAAAATACAAATACATCTAACTCCGATATCAAAATTACAAAAACATTCCCAGAATTCCTTTTACATACTGAAAACGAAAAATTAGCCGAAGGATTAAAAAAACAATTCTCTACAGGCAAAGGAAAGAAGATCAGAATAATGTTAGAAGCATTAAAGCAAACCTCACCAAAAATATTTACATTAAGCATTGGAGACAACTTAACATTTTACACTGCACTAACAGAATACTTCAACAGAAATATTGGATCCTATACTGCTATTTTCCAATGTGATTTTGACTTTAACAAAGACAAGCCAAGCATTGATGATGCTATTGCTAAAATCAATCACGTCATTTCCACTCTATAATTCCTTTTCACTGAATTTTTCTACTTTAAATACATACGTTAATATCATAATCATAGAAGTCCCCTATCTTTGTCTCCATTGTCCCCTAATGTAAATATTATTTGGGAATCCAACGGATGAAGTTCCAATAAAGACCTAACAGGAAAAATAAACCTGGTTAGGTCAGTTGTTTTCAGTCATAATTTAGTCTATTCTTTTCCACTTTGTTATGGCTCAATTGAATTAAAACTGAAAACCTCGAAAGATTTCTCTGGGATGAAAAATAGCTTTAGGTATCCGATTCAATCGCTCAATCTCTCATTCTGTAGTCCCCATGGTCTCCATTGTCCTCAATGCACTCCATAAAAAAACCTTACATAATAACCAAGTGATAGCATGACTTCAAGTCATACTATCACTACAGCCATAACCAACCACCCTCGCATAAGCAACTACCCACTACCTACTTTCTTAGTCCTGTTTTTTCAGGAATCAACAGCTACCTACTATGTCAACTATTAACTATCCACTACCATCTATAAACTCTTTTAGAAACAAATGAAAAATAGAACCCGGTCCCGATAGTTATCGAGGATTCGCGGGTTAAGCGGATTTAAATCTGATAAGAAAAAATGCAAGTGATACATCCCGAGTAACGGGGCATTTTTGATTTTTAGACACAGAATCAATTTACGAAGTAAATTTAAAATCCGTTTTTTTATCCGCTCCATCAGTTAATCCCGATAGCTATTGCGGACGCGTTCTATTCTTGTTTCATTACATTTTTATTCCCGTATTCGGGACTAGGATCCTACAATCTACCCATCGAGTACTCAACATCCCGCCCTTGCGTGACTATAAACTTCTTATAATTATCTTACAAAAACTTATACAAAACCATTATAATCTGATATACAAGATTTTACAAGCAACAAAATTCTTTTCATGTATGTTTCGTGTCCTACTTTTGCAACGTCAAACAAAACAGACAGTTGTATTAATCGCTACACACAAAACAAGTAAGAAACATGAATACCAATTTTCAAAACCCATTTACACTTCTACGGTGTAATAAAATAAAAATCCGTTCACCTACATAGATCTATACAGTAGCTAGCTTCTAATACTGGACTACTACTATGATTTCTCTATGAATTCACTGCATTTCTATATGAATTCTATATGATTTCTCTATGAATTGTCTGTGATTCTATATGATTTCTATATGATTTCAATATGAATCAAGGCAAAATACAAGTGAATCCAAATTTCATTTCAATATAAATTATCAATCCCGATAGCTATCGGGACTAATTATCAAATTAATAAATTAATATTATGGCTATATTTAAATCAACTACCTTTGGTAAAATCTCAGGTAAATACGGCGAGGCACTCGCTACGAAATCAAAAGTAACAGGTAAAAATTATTTACGTGTTGCAAGTGTTCCATCCAATCCACGTACCGCTAAGCAATTAGCACATCGTGCCAAGTTCGGATTTATAAATTCTGTGCTTAGGCCCTTCTATCCGATTTATAAAATTACCCTCGGAGGGAATGTGGGGATTAGATATGCAATAAGTGATGCATTCAGAAACGCAATTGTGGGTGAATATCCTGATTACGCAATAGATCTCACCCAATTAATTTTCACTCAGGGAGCACTTTACAATGCCACCACCTGTGTAATGATAAAAGCAGGCGAAGGAAAACTGAAAATCGATTGGGATGCCACCACTTTAGTAGGAACAAATCTTACTGACAAAGTGAACTTTATTCTCTACAACGAGATTACCGATCAAGCGATGATGTTAAATCCAGAATTGTTACGTTCAGCAGAAACACTAACTGTTGATATGCCAGCAATTTGGGTTGGAGCAAACATTCATTGTTGGATGTATTTCACTGCACCCGATGGAATAACTTATTCCAATAGTCAGTATGTTTCTAGTGTAGAATTATAAAATGGGACCTGTAGAGACGTGGTGTGGCGTGCCGCGTCTCTACAATTTTCAAATGCCGCGTCTCTATTATTTTTTCACACCGTGTCTCTATTATTTTTGTTTGCATTTACAAGCCGCATCTACAATCACTAAAATAAAAAAAATACTACCAAATCAACCAATTACCCAATAACCAATTATCCAATTAACTAATCAACCAATTACCAAATTAACCAATTAATTAATAACCAATTACCAAATTAACACATTACCTAATTACCAAATTAACAAATTATCCAATTAATATTATGAGCGAATTCATATCGTTAACCTTCGGGAAAATTTCTGGACGTCATGGCAATGTAGTGGCAACCGTTTCAAAATCAACAGGCAAAACCCATTTAAGAATTTACAATCCACCATCAAACCCCCGAACGCCAAAACAAATGGCAGTAAGGGAAAAGTTTTCAATGGTCAATAAGGAAATGAGACCATTCCGGGCACTATTCAAAATTACATTTGGGGGAAATGATGGAGTACGCAAAGCAATCTCCTTAGTCTTCCGAACAGCCATAGCAGGTGAATATAAAACCTATAAAATTGATTATACCAAACTGATTATTTCAGAAGGTGCTCTCAATACAGCTTGTACTCCATCAGCAACAAAAACAGCAGCAAATACCATAAAGGTAGAATGGGATTATACAGAAGACTTTTATGGAATTAATCCAAATGACAGTGTAAACTTGATTTTCTATAACGAAATCACGAAGGAGCTCTTATTTAAACAGTCAGTTTCCCTTAGAAATATCGAAACCGTTGACAATACAATGCCAGAAGTTTGGATTGGATCAAAAATCCATTGTTACATTTACTTCACCACAGCCGATGGAAAAACAAACTCCATTAGCCAATACATTTCCGAAGTGCAGTTGTAAAAAAATTCAATGGCCACGAGCCACTAAATTAAAATGCCTGAGTAATAAAACTACTCAGGCATTTTTTCAACTCCAACACTTTTAACTAAGTGATAGCATGACTTCAAGTCATACTATCACTACAGTAGCTCAGCCCCCTCAAAAATCCTTTAATAGTCAAGTATTCCGAGACATTAAAGAGTTTTTTGGTACCGTAGAGTATTCCGAAACCTACCAAATGCAGGCAGGGATTAAAGAGTTTTTTGGTACCGTAGCCCGCAAAAACCACAAATACCTAACAGGTTTTAGAAACGGGTTAGGAGTCTAAGCACACTCGAAAACTCCTACACACGCTAGAAACTGCTCCCTGATAGCTATCGGGATGATGTCCCATTTTCAAGGGGACGAGCGTAGCGGGTGGGGTTTGTCTTTAAACTTTCCAAAAATCCTTTAATAGTAAAGTATTCCGAGACCTACCAAAGACAGGCAGTGTCCCCACTGAGCCAGTCTAAGTCGCTCAAGTGGGGGCGCGACCCGATAGCTATCTCGGGTTCAAGTCGCACTCCCACTACGCACACTCAATAAAAATCTCAATATGCAAAAAAACTCAAAATTAAGAAACAACGGACTAAACAACTACAACATTATTACAATATAAAAAGTACATTTGCACTCTGAAATTCTTGACACTTATTAAAGTGACGTTTCAACCATCAATACAGCCTTAAAGTAAAAAACAATTACAAAATCATCATGAACAAAACGATACAATTCAACCCGCTCAATACACCCATTTACGTAATGGCAAAAGCAATTGGCCCAGCCTGCAACCTACGCTGTAGCTATTGTTATTATTTGGACAAAAAAAGTTTAAGCCCCGAGAACAGTTCCAACAGGATGAGCGATGCTACGCTTGAATTATTTACCGAGCAATATATAAACGCCCAGCCCGGCAATCAGGTATTATTTACCTGGCATGGTGGCGAACCGCTGCTTATGGGAATGGACTATTACAAAAAAGCCATACGATTACAAAAAAGCTACGGACGCAACAAGGCCATTGACAATTCGTTGCAGACCAATGGCACATTGCTAACTGACGAATGGTGCGAATTCTTCAAGGAAAACAACTTCCTGATTGGCATATCGGTAGATGGCCCTGACCATTGTCACAACCATTATCGTCGCACCATTAGCAACGAAGGTTCGTTCCAAAAAACCATGGCGGGAATTAAATTGCTACAAAAACATCAGGTGGAGTTCAATATCCTCTCTGTAATTAACGATTACAACGTACAATATCCGCTCGAAGTGTACCGTTTCTTCAAAATGATTGGGGCAAAATACATTCAATTCTCTCCCGTGGTAGAAAGGCTCAATGCGGTTTCAGGTTTGCTGACTGCACCTGATAATTCCGAAGGAAAACTCACATCCTGGTCTGTTTCGGCATCTGACTATGGCAAATTCATGACCACTATATTTGACGAATGGATAAAAGCAGATGTGGGTGAAATCTACGTCACCATGTTCGACAACACGCTGGCGGGCATGGTTGGTGCTGCACCTGGCACTTGTATCTTTGCCGAAACATGCGGTCATGCAGCAGCACTGGAGTCCAATGGAGATTTGTACAGTTGCGACCACTTTGTATTTCCAGAATTCAAACAGGGAAATATACATAAAAAAACCATCACCGAAATGATGCTCTCACCCGAGCAAATAAAGTTTGGTAACGACAAACAAAGTAAATTATCAAGTCTTTGCCTTAAATGCGAATTCAAGAAACTTTGTCACGGCGAGTGTCCAAAAAATCGAATTGTTAAGCTTAGCAACGGTGAATCACACAATTACCTTTGCTCGGGACTGAAACATTACTTTGGACATGTATCACCTTACATGAAATTCATGGCGAATGAATTGGCCAACAAGCGTGCTCCGGCCAATGTAATGGAATGGGCCAGGAATCGATAGTGACAGGTTGCGTAGTAGTGACAGGTCGCGACCTGTCACATAAATCACGATTTCTTCAATAAACATGCGGTATTTCATGATTTTTAACCCATTGTCGATAGCAATTGTGAAGAAATTATGTACTTTTGTACCACTTTTCCCAAAAACTGCACACAGCCATCGAATAGTATCATCATGAATAAAAATGTTCTTGCCAAGTTTGTTCCGCACATTGCTGCCATACTGTTATTTATCTGCATTTCGTTTTTGTATTTTACGCCTATTTTAGAGGGAAAACAACTTATTGGTCACGATACCGAGAGTTGGATGTGCATGGCCAAAGAGACACTTGATTTCAACAGTACACATGCAGAACCTACTTTGTGGACCAACTCAATGTTTGGTGGAATGCCAACTTTCCAAGTCTCGATGCTTCAGCCAAATAATGTCATTAAATACCTCGAAGACATTATACACATTTTTCCCGACACCATTTACAATTTGATATTGTATCTCATTGGTTTTTATATACTTCTACTTTCCTTTAAACTGAATCCCTGGCTGGCAATTGTGGGTGCCATTGCATTTTCATTTGCCTCCTACAATTTCATTATTATTGTGGCAGGTCACAATTCCAAGGCCATAAGCATTGCCTACATGGCGCCACTTATAGGTGCCGTATTTATGGCATACCGTTATAAACCATTGGCAGGCAGTTTACTTACCGCCATTATTCTAAGTTTGGCCATCCGTGCCAATCACGTTCAAATTCTCTACTACACACTCATTGTCATATTGTTTTTGGCCATTGTAGAATTCATCTACAGTATCAAACAAAAAGAAATGCTTGCATTCTTTAAATCCTCTGGACTTTTGCTGGCAGGAGCTGCGATAGCCATTGGCATGAATGCCACATCATTACTCACCACTTACGAATATGGAAAATATACCATGCGTGGTGATACCAACGGACTTACAGTTGATACCAATAGTTCACAACAAGGTCTGAATAGTGACTACATCACACAATGGAGTTATGGTGTGGACGAAACCATGACCTTGCTCATTCCAAACTTTAAAGGTGGTGCAAGCGGTGGAACTTTGACTGCAGACAGCGAAACGGGTAAGAAACTGAAAAGTTTTAATGTACCCAATGTGGACAGTATGCTCAAAGAAATGCAGTTGCCATTGTATTGGGGAACTCAGCCGGGTACTTCGGGGCCAGTTTACATTGGCGCTATTGTTTGCTTCTTATTTATACTCGGTTTATTTTTGGTTGACAAACGTACTCTGTGGTGGTTGTTGCCAATGATTGCACTCACCCTGATGCTTTCGTGGGGCAAAAACTTTATGTGGCTCACGGACATTTTCATCAATTACGTGCCGTTATACAACAAATTCCGAACGGTTTCCATGACCTTGGTAGCTACAGGATTTGGTATCACTTTAATTGCACTTTTGGCTTTGAAGGAGGTATTTGAAGCCACCACCGACAAGAAGAAATTGATACGCTTTGTAGCCATTAGCGCAGGAATTACTGGCGGTATCGCATTGATATTTGCAGCCATCCCGTCATTATCCGGTGATTTCATTTCGGCTGGCGACGCTCAATTCACGGGCGATTATGCATTCTTGAAGGAAACCCTCCCACTCGACCGTGCAGCCATGTTGCGAGCCGATGCATTCCGCTCGTTGGGTTTTGTGCTGGCTGCTGCCGGTTTGATAATATTGTATGCTAAAAACTTATTGAAGAAAAATGTGGCCTTTGTATTTTTCGCCATCCTAATTTTGGGTGATATGGTGCCAGTTGCCAAACGTTACTTGAATGATGATAATTTTAAACGCAAACGTAAATTTGAAACTTTAGTACTACCAACTGTTGCCGACAAATTCATCTTGCAGGACAAATCACAATTCCGGGTATTGGATGCCACGGTAAATATCTTCAATGATGCCACACCATCTTATTTCCACAAAAACATTGGTGGTTATAATGCTGCCAAATTGCGTCGTTATCAGGAATTGATTAACATGCATATTGAAAAGGAAATGGGACAATTGTTCGCAACCTTTGGCCGTGTCACATCGCCGGCATTGATTGGCAATACGCTTGATTCATTGGGAGTGCTGAACATGCTGAACATGAAGTATCTAATTTACAACAAGGAATCAGCACCACTTTTAAACACGCATGCCAATGGAAATGCCTGGTTTGTGAAAAACATCAGAATAGCGGCTGATGCCAACGAAGAAATGCTGTTGCTGGGTAAAATAAATACAAAAACAGAAATGGTGGTTGACAAATCTTTTGCGTCACAATTGCCAACAAGTATTACTTCAGACAGCACAGCCCAGATTGTATTGGCTAGTTATCTGCCCAATAAGTTGCTTTATAACTTCAGGTCCAAGACTGACCAGGTGGTTGTATTTTCTGAAATTTATTACGAAAAAGGTTGGAATGCATATATAAACGGACAGCTTGTACCTTATGTACGTGCCAATTATTTATTGCGCGCCATGCCTTTAAAAGCAGGAACGTATGATATAGAATTCCGTTTTGAACCAAAATCTTACAGCATTGGTAATACCATTGCACTCATTTCCTCTATTCTTTTGATATTGAGTATCATTGGTTTTGGGTTTTGGCAATGGAAAAAATCAAAAGCGGTGACCACAAAAGCTTAATTTAGAAAAGAAATACACATTGATTATGACAAAAGGAAAAAAGATTGTTCGCAAACAGAAATTTAAAAACATACATATCACGTCTACAATAAGTATGTCGTTGGTATTGTTTTTAATTGGGTTGGTGTCATTATTAATGTTTATGGCACGTGATATGAGCACCTACGTAAAGGAAAACATCAATCTTTCAATCGTGCTAAACGATGAGATTGGAAAAGAATATGCAACACGGATTGAGAAATATTTGGTTTCATCTCCCTTCACCAAATCAGTGGAATATATTTCGAAGGAAGATGCACTGAAAGACCACATCAGTAACCTGGGCGAGAATCCACAAGACTTTTTGGGCTACAACCCGCTAATGGCTTCCCTTGAGGTGAAGTTGAAAGCGGAATATGCCAACACTGACAGCGTGAACATGATAGAGGCTAAATTGAAATCGTTCGAGAATATCAACCGCGTAGTGTATCAAAAAGACATGGTAAGCTTGGTGAACGAAAACGTCAGAAAAATCAGTTTAATCCTGTTGGGATTGACAATAATACTACTAATTGTTTCAATAACGCTCATAAACAATACCGTTCGTTTGGCGCTCTATTCAAATAGATTCCTGATTAACACCATGAAATTGGTAGGTGCAACCAATTGGTTTATTCGTAAACCTTATTTAAAAAGCAGCACACTCAATGGGTTGCTGGCTTCATTTATAGCACTATTTTTATTGGTAGGCGTAGTATATTTTGTACAGTACGAATTTGGAATGACGGGATTGATGATTCAACCCCTTACAGCAATAATTATTACACTCATCGTCATCACTTTAGGTATATTGTTGACTGCAATATCTTCATATTATGCTGTGGGCAGATATTTGAAGATGAAAACGAATGATTTGTATTTTATTTAAATTGCTTATCACTTTCAATTAAGTATTAAAGAGTTATTGTTGATATATTTCTTAAATTACCATTTTCTACGAACCCCAAACCCCCTAGTGGGGGCTTTAAGACGCAGTATTTAAAGGTTGACATAGAAACTTGGTCTTAAGCCCCCAGTAGGGGGTTGGGGGGTCACAACTAAAACATATCATTAAATATTATTGATTACTTAAATTGAAGAAAATTAAACCACAATAGAAATAATTTAAATAGTTGGAATTATTTATTGATATATTTATTAGTTCGTAAAACGGTCATTTACTACGTCTTACTAATTATTAATTGTTCATTATTAATTAGTAATTATTTCATTACTTAAAAATAGTTGGAATTATTTATTGATATATTTATTAGTTCGTATAACGGTCATTTACTACGTCTTACTAATTATTAATTATTAATTGTTAATTATTAATCACTTAAAAATAGTTGGAATTATTTATTGATATATTTATTAGTTCATAAGACGGTCATTTACTACGTCTTACTAATTATTAATTGTTCATTATTAATTATTAATTACTTAAAAATTGTTGGATTTATTTATTAATATATTTTTTATTTCATAAGACGTTCATTTACTACGTCTTACTAATTATTAATTGTTCATTATTAATTATTAATTACATAAATACTTGCTCCAATCCCCTTTGTTCACTGAGTTTGCCGAAGTGTAGGGGTTAGGGGTCTTTTAAAAATTCAATTTTTATGGAAAACAGCACCCGTTTTACACTAGGCAAAATCAATATCATATTGATTGCCATTGGTTTCGCCATTATCGTTTTGGGTTTTGTACTCATGACTGGTTCAACAACAGGAACAGAATTTAATCCCGACATATTCAGTTTCCGCAGGATTACTTTGGCTCCAATTGTTACATTTAGCGGTTTTATTTTTATTATTTTTGCAATACTATTCAAACCCAAAAGTAAATAAGCATGAATTTATTGCAAACTGTTATTATAGCAATTGTTGAAGGCTTAACAGAATTTTTACCAGTATCATCAACTGGACACATGATTATTGCCCAAAAATTGTTGGCAATGGAAAGTACCGAATTTGTGAAAGCATTTACGGTTATTATTCAGTTTGGTGCCATTTTATCGGTGGTAGTACTTTATTGGAAACGTTTTTTTCAAACATTGGATTTTTACTACAAATTGTTGATTGCATTTTTGCCTGCAGCCGTCATAGGATTCACCCTGAGTGATTATATTGACAGCATGTTAGAAAGCGTTGAAGTTGTGGCATTTATGCTAGTCATTGGTGGTGTTTTCATGCTTTATGTGGACAACTGGTTCAACAAACCATCGGAAGACCAAACAATGGGTTGGAAACGGTCACTCAAGATTGGTTTCTTCCAATGTATTGCCATGATTCCGGGTGTTTCTCGTTCTATGGCAACAATTGTAGGCGGAATGACCACCAAACTTACCCGCAAAAACGCAGCTGAATTCTCATTCTTCCTTGCAGTGCCCACCATGGCTGCTGCTTCGGGATATAAATTATTGAAGTTAGTAACTGACCCAACTGCAGTTTCAATGTTGTCGGACAATTTGGTGACTTTGCTTGTCGGAAATGTGGTAGCTTTTCTGGTAGCTATGGCTGCCATCAAGTTTTTTATCGGGTTTCTTACCAAATATGGTTTCAAAGCCTTTGGTTATTACCGCATTGTAGTTGGAGTAATTATTTTGGTGTTGTTGTATATGGGTGTTGATTTGAGCGTAATATAATGGATTATTTAGCGGGAGAAGTGCTCTATGTTGCGAAACCATTGAATTGGACTTCGTTTAATTTAGTGAGCAAAGTGCGGTGGAAATTGCAAAAATCATTGAAGATTAAAAAACTGAAAGTTGGTCATGCGGGAACGCTTGACCCTTTGGCGACTGGTGTAATGATTATTTGCACCGGTAAAGCAACCAAACAAATTGAAACCTTTCAGTACCAGACAAAAGAATACATTGCCACGCTGGAGCTTGGAGCTACTACGCCTTCTTTCGATTTGGAATTGGCGGTAGACGGCACTTATCCAACCGAACACATAACACGGGCAATGGTGGATGAAGTGATTCCACATTTCTTGGGTGAAATTTGGCAAGTGCCACCTATATATTCTGCCGTGAAGGTGGAAGGCAAGCGAGCCTACGATTATGCCCGTGAAGGACAAGAAGTTGAACTAAAACCAAAGTTGTTGGTTATAGATGAGATTGAGGTATTGGACTTTACACTTCCATTACTAAAAGTTCGCGTGGTTTGTAGCAAAGGTACTTACATACGTGCTTTGGCACGTGATATTGGGTTGGCATTGGGTAGTGGAGCGCATCTTACAGCTTTGGAACGCACCCGAATAGGTGAAGTACGTTTGGAAAATTGCTGGCAAATAGAAGACTTGGTTCAAAATATTGAGTTGTTGGATGTTGAAAATATATAATACCTTGTATTTACTCAGCACCTTTCAAACAAATCAAATCTAGATTTATTGATTTGATTTAGAGTTGGATATGTATCCTGCCCCAGTGGGGCTGACTATGAATAACCCACAGTGGAGCTTGCAAAACTGGGGGTAAAAGAATAAAATAGACTTTACATTTGATTTTCAATTCGACGAAGTTGAAATGAAAATCAAATGGTTACAAATCATAAAGAATGCTGAGTTACAATACCCTTTTTGACTTAAGTAGTTGGAATTATTTATTGATATATTTGTTATTTCTTAAGACAATCATTTACTACGTCTTACTAATTATTAATTGTTCATTATTAATTATTCATTACTTATACTGAGTCTATTTAAAATTAATTATTGAGAAAATAATAATATACATTACTTAAGTAACTGAAATTATTTATTGATATATTTGTTATTTCATAAGACGTTCATTTACTAGGTCTTACTAATTATTAATTGTTCATTATTAATTATTAATTACTTACTTAGTCCAGATTAGAGGCTAGAAGTTCACATTTCACAAATAAAAAAGAATATGAAGTTATCAAAATTTAAATTCAAGTTACCTGATGAGTTAATAGCTCAACATCCGGCAAAAAACCGTGATGAGTCACGTTTAATGGTACTGCATCGCAAAACAGGACAAATTGAGCACAGAGTATTTAAAGACGTACTTGAATATTTTAACGAAAACGATTTATTCATTTTTAATGATACCAAAGTTTTTCCAGCTCGTTTGTTTGGAAACAAGGAGAAAACAGGCGCTCAGATTGAAGTGTTTTTGCTTCGCGAATTGAACCACGAAATGCGCCTTTGGGATGTACTAGTAGAACCAGCACGCAAAATCCGTATTGGTAACAAACTTTACTTTGGCGAAGACGATTCAATTGTAGCCGAGGTAATTGACAATACCACTTCACGCGGACGGACATTACGTTTCTTGTTTGATGGAACACACGAAGAATTTAAAAAAGGACTTTATGCTTTGGGTGAAACACCACTACCAAAGAATATTCTTCGCGAGGTAGAGCCCGAGGATGCTGAACGTTTTCAGACAATCTTTGCCAAAAATGAAGGTGCCGTCTCAGCTCCTGCTGCAGGTATGCACTTTAGTCGTGAGTTGATGAAACGCATGGAAATCAAAGGCGTAAATACAGCTTTCGTGACTTCGCATATGAGTTTGGGTAACTTTAGAGACATTGATGTTGAAGATCTTACCAAGCACAAAATGGATTCGGAGCAAATGGCCATTACTGCCGAAACAGCTGATATTGTGAACAAAGCCAGAGATGAAGGCAGAAGTATTTGTGCCGTTGGTGTCACTGTTATGCGTGCTTTGGAAACTGTGGTAGGTACCGAAGGAAAGATCAAGCCTTACGAAGGTTGGACGAATAAATTTATTTTTCCACCTTACGATTTTACAGTTGCTAATGCTTTAATTACCAACTTCCATTTACCATATTCTACGCTAATTATGCTTACTGCAGCATTTGGTGATTACGATCAGGTTATGAAGCTTTACGAACTAGCCATTAAAGAAGGTTACAAATTTGGTGTTTATGGTGATGCATTGTTGATTATCTAAAATCAATGCACATCTGAATACTTCGAAAATGAATATGTTCAACTGCCAAGTAATCATCTCACAAAATATAAATATCAGAAACTAGGTAATTATCAATTGTTCATTATTAATTATTAATTATATTAAAAAGCCGGATACAATTAAAATTGTATCCGGCTTTTTTGTATGAGATAATAGTTATTCAGGAACAACTTCCTTCTCTACTTGATTTTCTTCAATTGGTATTGCTTCCTCTAAGTCTTCACTTGTAGAATCGATTGCAGTTGTATCCTTAGGCATATAAGTATGACATGAGTAATTACGTGAAATCGGCTCTTTCGGTTTCGTTGGAAATTTCCCTCGGTACTGTTTCAGGCTTTCGTCCTTCAATACTTTTTCCATAAACAATCCAAAAATGGGCAATGCCGTTTTGCTTCCTTCGCCCAACTGCCCTGTACGGAAGTGAACACTTCTGTGCTCCCCTCCTACCCATGCACCACCAACAAGTTTGGGAGTTACGCCTACAAACCACGCATCAGAGTGATTGGATGAAGTTCCAGTTTTACCTCCAAAATCGGTATTCCAGCGGAATAAATCCCATTCCCACAAAGCTTGTGTTGTTGCTCCAGGCTCTGTCATTCCACCTTTCAGCAATTCAGTTACCAACCAGGCATCTTCGTAAGGAATAACACGAACCTGATCGGTTTTTGGTTGATAAACCACATTTCCATCTTTGTCTTCAATGCGTGTTACCAGAATAGGATCGTGGTACATTCCTTCATTAACTACAGTTCCATAAGAATTCACCAATTCCAGCAAAGAAACATCCGACGAACCCAAACAAAGTGACGGTTGCTCTTCAAGCGGCGTTCTAATGCCCAATAAATGAGCGTATTTTATGATTTCTTTAATTCCAACTTCTTGGGCCAATTGAACGGCTACAGAATTGATGGAACGACCAAATGCATGTTTTAAACTAATGGTACGACCTGAGAAACTACCGTTTGCATTGTGCGGACTCCAAGATTTAGGTGTTCCTTTTTCATCGTAATTCCAGGTTACTGGTTTGTCGGTCATCATATCACAAGGCGATTTGCCGTTCATGATGGCAGCGGTGTAGACAAAAAGTTTAAACGTGGATCCAGGTTGACGTTTTGCCTGTGCTACTTTGTCATATTGCCAAAATTTGAAATCTATATCACCCACCCAAGCTTTCACCTGTCCGGTTTCTGGCTCCATGGCCACAAAACTACTGTGCAAAAAGTGATTCATGTAACGTATTGAATCCATAACACTCAAGGTGGTATCTTTTTCACCATGCTTATAATCAAACACTTTGGTTCTGTGTGGCTTGTTCAAATACTTATAGATAGAATCAGTATTGTTATCAAACTTCAGTTTCAATGCGGCATACCCTTTTGTTCTTTTGGCTTTATCCTCAATGAAATTGACAATATCTTTGTGTTGTTCGTCCTGCCAAGGATTCTGACCACGCCAGTGTTCAAAGAATCTGCGTTGAATCTGACGCATTTGTTTGTTTAACGACTCTTCTGCATACTTTTGCATGCGCGAATCTATAGTAACGTATATTTTCAATCCGTCAGAATAAATATCAAAGCCATTTTCTTCCTGCCATTCTTTCAGGTATTTGTCCAAATAGGCACGAAAATGCAGCGCATCCCCATCGTATGATTGTTCTACACTATAATTCAATTCAATAGGTATTTTCTTTAACGAATCACATTCATTTCTGGTAATAATTTTATGGCTAAACAGATTTTCGAGTACTACGTTTCGGCGTTCCTTCGACCGTTTTGGATGCGCAATAGGACTATAGGAAGTAGTGGCTTTGAGCAAACCAACCAAAGTAGCTGATTGTTCGTAATTTAATTTAGCAGGAGTAGTTTTAAAGAATGTTTTGGCAGCAGTATGTATTCCAAATGAATTACTTCCAAAATCAACCGTATTGAAATACATGGTCAGGATTTCCTGCTTTGTGTAGAACATTTCAATTTTTACCGCAGTTGTCCATTCCTTGGTTTTCATGATTACCATTTTCACGCCAGGAACATAGCCAAACAATCCAGTGGAATACATGTTACGGGTTTTGTACATGTTCTTCACCAATTGCTGGGTGATGGTACTTGCACCACGACTTCTACCTTGTGTCATGTCTTTAATGGCCGCAAAAACTCCCTGAAAATCGATTCCAAAGTGCTGGTAAAAACGTTCGTCCTCGGTACTTATTAAAGTCTGAATAAGTTTGGGCGATATTTCATCGTAAGTTACAGGTGTACGATTTTCGTGAAAATACTTTCCCAACACTTTTCCATCTGAAGTATAAATAATGGATGCTTCACTTTGACTGGGATTACTAATACTCTTTATTCCAGGAGATTTACCAAACAACCACAGAAAGTTGATGTCCACCAAGAATAAAAAAATCAAAAACAGAACGATGGAAGTAATGAAGACGTTGGCTATCTTTTTATACCAAACCAATCCGCGGAAACGAACCAGTCGAGCCTTACGCCAAGTTATGAATTTCTCTGACCAAACCTTAATAAACTCCCATGCTAATGAAAGCTGACCCATGATTTTTTCCCACATAGTTTTACAATTTTAGATGCAAAGTTAAAGCAAAAGATGGAATTATTTATCGTTTTACAGATTTACAGTAAAAATCTTTTTTGAAGTGAAGGATTTGGAATCAAACATGATGTCCGTTTACCAAATATAGCATACCTTCTTTTGGCAATTTGAGTGTAGATATAGTTCCGTATTAATTTGGGAATCAACTTAAATACTCTTACCACTTTCCAAATCCCACCCAAATCCCACAAGATTTCTAGTACAGCATCCGAATGAGTGAAATATTGTTTTCCTTTGATAAAAATGATAGTTTCCATGGCATTTGGCACTAATTGAAACTCATTTGTAACTGTTTTCCCTGCTTCGGATTGTAATGATGCAAATTTAAATATCGCTTTTTTATCCAATTTGATGAGAAACTGAACCGAACCACAACATAAATTGCAGACGCCATCAAAAATAATAAGCGATGGATGTTTATTTAAAATTTCCACTACTTTTTATCCAATTGTCCAAAAACCCTTTTCAGCAAAGCATTCACACGTGCCACAGGGTCAACACGAATGGCTTTTTCCTCTTCAGCTACTTTTAAGAAAAGTGCGTCCAACGCTTTTTCGGTCACGTAATTTTCCAAACTTACATTCACCGTTTTCAATCCGGCAATCATTCCAACAGGCGTTTTGGCTACCGAATTGTAACCAGAACTAAGCGTGTTCCACGTATCATTTGTAGAAACATTGGCTACCAAAGGTTTGCCCAATGAAGCTTTTACTTTTGGTGCAAAAGCAACTTTCAATTGCGAATAAGTGTTTTGACGCAAATACTCAGTTGCTGCATTGTTTTTTCCAAATAATATACCCACAGCATCAGTAAAACTCATGTTGCTAATGGCAGTCTTGAAAATTGGAGTGGCTTCCTTAACTGCATCTTCGGCCGAACGGTTGAGCGACAACACAGCTTTATATACCAATTCGGTTCCTCCTGGAATCAATTTAATATTATCGATAATGGGTTTGGCTTCGGGAGGTAGTAACAACTTTAAAGCGGCATCTTTAAAAAATCCATTCTCCGTTCCTAGATTGCTCACAGCTTGTTCAATTCCAATATTCAGCGAGCTTTTTAAACCTGAAATATTCTCGGCATTGGTTACCGGTAAATTACTTGTTGTTCCATATTGATTTGCAACTTGCAGTAATTCAGCACATGACGAAAACAAAAAGCTTACTAAGACAATATATATAATTTTTTTCATACAATTATTTTTATCAAAAAGTCATTATTCAATTTGCAAAAGTAGCCTTTTTTTCTTGGTTTTCTATATCGAAAAATAAATAACTAACCGAACAATTTCAATTATTGCTTGTTGATACACTTAGAAAACCAACATTAAACTATTAAATTAAAAAATAGAAATTGAAATGAGTAAAATTGAAAAAATTGTTGCCCGCGAAATTCTTGACTCGCGTGGAAATCCTACTGTAGAAGTAGATGTGTATTTAGAATCAGGTGTTTTAGGTCGTGCTTCTGTTCCATCTGGAGCTTCAACTGGCGAAAATGAAGCCATCGAATTGCGTGATGGTGACAAGGGTCGTTATTTGGGCAAAGGCGTTCAAAAAGCCGTTGACAACGTAAATGAAATTATTGCACCTGCATTGATTGGTATCAGCACATTGCAACAACGTGCCATCGACAAACTTATGATAAAGTTGGATGGTACAAAAACAAAATCGAACTTGGGTGCCAACGCCATTTTAGGTGTTTCTTTGGCAGTGGCCAGAGCAGCAGCTAGTTATTTGGATATGCCTTTGTACCGTTATATTGGTGGCGTAAATGCTTTTGTATTGCCAGTACCAATGATGAACATTATCAACGGTGGTTCTCACTCTGATGCTCCTATTGCTTTCCAGGAATTTATGATTCGTCCAGTTGGTGCTACTTCTTTCAAAGAAGGCTTGCGCATGGGTGCCGAAGTTTTCCATTCACTGAAAAAAGTATTGCACGATCGTAATTTGAGCACCGCAGTGGGTGACGAAGGTGGTTTTGCACCCGCATTGAACGGAACTGAAGACGCTTTGGAATCTATCATTATTGCCATCGAAAAAGCGGGTTACAAAGCCGGAAAAGATGTAACAATTGGATTGGACTGTGCTGCTTCTGAATTCTTTAAGGATGGTGTTTACGATTATTCAAAATTTGAAGGACCAAACGGAGCAAAACGTAACTCGGCACAACAAGTTGAATTCTTGGCTGGATTGGTTGCCAATTACCCTATCGATTCTATCGAAGACGGTATGAACGAAAGCGACTGGGATGGTTGGAAATTGTTGACCGAAAAATTGGGCGACAAAGTTCAATTAGTTGGTGACGACTTATTTGTAACCAATGTTGAATACCTGAAAAAAGGAATTGACATGGGTTGTGCCAACTCAATTTTGATTAAAGTAAACCAAATTGGAACTTTGTCAGAAACTTTGGATGCAATTGAAATGGCACACCGTGCTGGTTATACTTCAGTTACTTCTCACCGTTCAGGCGAAACTGAAGATGCTACCATTGCTGACATTGCAGTAGCTACCAACTCAGGTCAAATCAAAACTGGTTCATTGAGCCGTTCTGACCGTATGGCAAAATACAATCAATTGCTTCGTATAGAAGAAGAATTGGGAGATTTGGCCGTATATGGTTTCAAAAAATAAGTAATTCTGACAGGTCGATTTGTTTTCGGCTGACATATTTACCTCCGAATAATAAAGCCACCCGTCAAAAGGTGGCTTTTTTTTGTACACTATTTTCAAAGTTATTAACATCAAATTCTTGTGTCGTTAATGCTCGTTAAGTACAAAAAACACATTCTTAAAACTTTCTAAAACTGCTCCTGACATTGACTTAAAGGCATGAGTTTTGTATATTTTCGCAGCGTAAATCATTCTTATAAATAATGAATTTCTAATTGTTTACTACAATTTTTCAGTATCAAATACTATTTGATACTGAATTGTGAATTATGAATTACGAATTAATTTTCCAACCAATTATAAATTTTAAAACAATGAAAACAATGAGTTTATCAAAAAGAATGCAGACGCTCGGATTTTTTGTATTGGTGGTAGCAATTAGCGTAGCTACAAATTTAACGACTAACCAAATCGAAAAACGACAAGAAGAAAAGAACGCAGCACTCGGAACAAATATTCCAGCTGCCTATGCCCGATTTTCAAATGCTTCCAGAGCCATGGAAACCGATTTTACGGTGGCTGCCGAGTTATCTATACACGCAGTGGTTCACGTAAAAACCAAAACTCCAATGGCACAGCAGCAATTTGGAATGATGCCCAACGACCCATTTTTTGAATATTTCTTTGGTCGTCCACAAAATCCAAGTCAACCAAAAGAAGCACCCATGCAAGAAGGAAGCGGTTCTGGCGTAATTATTACGAATGATGGATATATAGTTACCAATAATCATGTGGTTGATAAATCGGCAGAAATAGAAGTGACTCTGAATGACAAGCGAACATTTAAAGCCAAATTGATTGGTGCCGATCCAAGCACAGATATTGCGTTGATTAAAATTGAAGCAGAAAAACTCTCAGTCATTATTTTTGGAAATTCCGATTCTCTGAAAGTGGGTGAATGGGTTTTGGCAGTGGGCAATCCATTCAACCTTACCTCCACGGTTACGGCTGGCATTGTAAGTGCCAAAGCTCGCAATATCAATATCATCAACTCACAAATGAAGATTGAATCATTCATTCAAACCGATGCTGCGGTAAATCCAGGAAATAGTGGTGGTGCGTTGGTAAACACACATGGCGAATTGGTGGGTATAAATACTGCGATAGCGTCACAAACAGGTTCTTATGCAGGTTATTCATTCGCAGTTCCGGTAAGCATTGTCAGCAAAGTAGTTTCGGACATTCGTCAATTTGGTGTGGTACAACGTGCTGTATTGGGTGTTGAAATTAGTGACATTAACGACCAATTGGCAAAAGACAAGAAGCTAAAAACAATGAGTGGTGCTTACGTTGGTAAAGTAGGCGAAGAAAGCGCAGCCAAAAAAGCGGGTGTAAAAGAAGGCGATATTATCAACAATGTGAATGGAGTGACCGTAAAATCAGTAGCCGAATTGCAGGAACAAATTGGTCGCTACCGTCCTGGCGATAAAATTACAATTAATGTAATGCGCAACAATGATGAAACTATTCTAAAAGTAGAACTTCGAAACAGGCAAGGCAACACAGGAATTGTGTCATCGCAATCAAATACTACAGATGTTTTGGGTGCTACATTTGAAGCCTTAAATGATAAAGACAGAGCAAAGCTACAATTAGAATATGGCATTGAAATTAAATCAATTACAAAAGGAAAATTGGCTGAATTAGGCATAAAACCCGGATTTATAATATTAAAAATCAACAATCAAATGATTAAAACGCCGGATGATGTTCAAAAAGCTGTGGATGAAGCCATGAATAACGGATTACAGGACAAAGTTCTTTTAATTGCAGGAATATATCCTAATGGAAAAGTAACCTATTATGCAGTTAATCTGGCCGATTAAATTATATTGAAATATAAACAAAGATAATAAATGAGGACAAACCCTTAATTATAAGGGTTTGTCCTCATTTATTATAGACAATGGAAAACATTTTCAATCATTCTGCGTTTAATTGTCAGAATAACACTAAATAAGGGTTTTAGATTACAAAATATAAGTTTGGGAGAGGTTATTATATTGGTTTTTCGCAAGAATGATAATTTATTTGAAAATTAAATGATATCAATTTTCTATTTCAGAAAATGTAAAAAGCCAATTATTGAATTATTTCAACAAACAATGATTTTTTGTAAACTTACTCTTTACTAAATTGTTAGGATATATAGAAACACAGCAATTCTTTATGTATTTTTCGTTTTGCCATGTCGAAAAAAACAACTACTTTTGCAAGCTAATTTTGATTCATTAAATGAGACAATTAAAAATTACCAAATCAATCACGAATCGTGAAAGTGCATCCCTTGACAAATACTTGCAAGAGATTGGACGCGAAGACCTTATCACCGTAGAAGAAGAAGTCGAATTGGCTCAAAGAATACGGAGTGGTGATAGAGTAGCTTTGGAAAAACTTACACGCGCAAACCTACGTTTCGTTGTTTCGGTAGCCAAACAGTACCAAAATCAAGGCCTCAGTCTACCCGACTTAATCAATGAAGGCAACCTTGGACTCATAAAAGCAGCAGAGAAATTTGACGAAACACGTGGATTTAAGTTTATTTCTTACGCTGTTTGGTGGATTCGTCAATCTATTTTGCAGGCTTTGGCCGAACAATCACGTATCGTGCGCTTACCTTTGAATCAGGTAGGATCATTGAACAAAATAAACAAAGCATTCTCTAAATTCGAGCAAGAAAACGAACGTCGCCCTTCACCAGAAGAGTTGGCTGAGGTATTGGATATTCCAGTAGACAAAATTGCAGATACAATGAAGGTTTCAGGTCGCCATATTTCGGTGGATGCGCCTTTCGTTGAAGGAGAAGACAACAGTTTGTTGGACGTAATGATTAACGATGATTCTCCGAACGCTGACCGTGCATTGATTAACGAATCGCTTTCAAAAGAAATTGAACGTGTTTTGATTTTCACCTTGTCAGACAGAGAACGCGATATCGTTAAGAAATTCTTTGGTCTTGGTGTTCCTGAAATGACTTTGGAAGAAATAGGAGATGAATTTGGCTTGACACGTGAACGCGTTCGTCAAATCAAAGAAAAAGCCATACGCAAACTCAGACCAAACGCCAAAAGTAAATTATTAAAAAGCTTTTTAGGATAACCCCAAACACAGTAAGGTATATCGTAAATGATATTAAAAGGAGTAACTTCTAGCAAGTTGCTCCTTTTTCTCTTTTAAATCACGTCATAGAACTTCAGTTCAAAAATTGAAACGCTAATTAAATTTAAGGCAAAATACTCCAAATCATTTTTGAACTAATTACATTTATTATTAGAAATTTATTTATTTGTTTTATCTTTACGCCAGATTAACAAATAAGCTAAATCTAGCTTATATTTTCAATAACTCTCATTTGGAATTGATTCTCAAATTTTCTAATACAAATTTAATCTTTTAAAGCAATGAAAAATTACTTCAAGTTCAATTTGACAGGCAAACAACTCTTGCCTATTTGGTTGGTGTTTATGGCATTGGTTGTATTGCCATATTTTTATATGATTTACAACCTTGTAACCTCCTTTGGACATAAATTAAATGCAGCACCGGGTTCAATTGCCGATGCCGTTAAACTCATGTTTATTGTGATTCTTGCAGTTTTAATAGTCGGATTTGCAATTTACTTTTTTATTACCAAAATGTCTATTGAAAATACCGAATATAAAGAGGAAAGTTTACTTTTTGATGGAAAATTTGGACCCTTTCTTGGAATGTTTTTAAAAGGAATTGTCCTTAGTATTATTACAATAGGTATTTATATACCTTGGTTCACCGAGAATATCTATGATTTCTTTGCTGAGAAAACGACGTATAAATCGAATCGGTTTGAATTCTTGGGCAAAGGTGTACAGTTGCTCAAGATTGCTTTGTTGTATTATATTCTACCTCTGATAATTGCTTCAATAGTAATAGGTATATTCTTTGGACGTGGATCAGAACATGCTTTACTTAAAAATACAGTTACACAAATAACTACACTTTTCATAGCAATTCCTTTTATGTACCTTCGATACAAATGGATGGTAAACGTAAAATACAAGGATTATCTTATTCAATGGGATACAGAATTTTGGAGTTCATGCAAAACAATTTTATTGCAGGTTTTTCTAACTGTAATCACCTTTGGAATTTATTACCCTCTTGCATTGGTCAAATTGTACAAGTATTTTGCTGAAAAGACGGTTGCTAATTCCGATAAAGGTACCAAGAAATTTGGCTATGATATTGAAGTCCAAGACGATTTTTTATTCATTTGGGGACAATGGTTATTGACCATTATTACCCTCGGTATTTATTACCCATGGGGATTTTGTAAAATTGCAGATAGGATATTGAGCAAAACCTATCTGGAGGAAGTTGCTGTAACAGAATAGTTCAGTAATTTTCAAAGTCAAAACTTATGCATACAAAAAACGCGAATCGATAAACTCGATTCGCGTTTTTTGTATGCTTTTATAAGCTGCAGTATTTAAAAGGGGTTTAAACTCCCAGAATTATTTTGGCATCAATGTTCAGTTTCTTGCTTATTTCACGAGCCACTTTGAGTGTCGGTTCACTTTTCCCCGATAAATACTCGCTTATACGTGAAGTGCTAACCCCAAGTATTTCCGATAATTTCACCTGATTCAACTTCATTTCGTACATCCGGAGTTTGATTACATCCACCAAAGTTGGTGCTTCAATAGGATGGTATTCCTCTTCGTAATCTGCCACCAGGTCCGAAAGTAAATCCAACTCAATATAATCTTTATTATCAGTTGGAGTTTCATTTCCTACCACTTTGAGAAGCTCTTCAAGCCTTTCACAAGCTCCTTTGTATTGAATTTCAGTATTAATTTTAGCCATAATTTTATATGTTTTTGCTGTCTATTTTATCATATTCAGGATGTGTACCAATAAAGCGAATATACACTTTCCGCGACGCGAAAATAACAATTGCTATTAATCTGTAGTCATTGCCTTTTATGTTGAAAACGAAGTGATTATTTCCAATGCTATCAACGCTATTAAAAGTTTGTTTTATGTCTGCAAAACAAGTCCAGTCACTTTGCTCCGTTCTTTTGTATCAATCTCTAAGTGCTTTATCTGCACTGGCATGTTTTAAAATAAACTCCCTAATCGCATTAAAACTGACAATTCTCATTCACTTTATTATTTGATGCAAAGGTACAATTATATTTTGAAAAACGGGCGTATATTTTAAAATACAGAACATATAGAGAGAATAAATTGTCTACTTGTAAAAAAAAACGCGAACCGATTAACTCGATTCGCGTTTTTTATTTCAACTATTAACTGTCAATTATTAACTGTCAACTAATTATTATATTGATTCACCAAACTATTCACCTCATCGGTAATTAATTTTGCAAAATCAGCCACTTTCATGCTTCCTTTGTCGCCTTCACCCTGACGGCGAACAGAAACTTCACCATTTTCGGCTTCTTTTTCACCAACAATAAGCATGTAAGGAATACGTTTCAATTCGTTATCGCGGATTTTACGACCAATCTTCTCATTGCGATCATCCACTTGTACACGAATATCCTGAGAATTCATGTCTTTTGCAATCTGGAAAGCATAATCGTTGAATTTTTCGCTGATAGGCAAAATTACCACCTGATCGGGTGTTAACCACAATGGGAATTTACCCGCAGTATGCTCAATAAGTACCGCCACAAAACGCTCCATAGAGCCAAATGGCGCACGGTGAATCATTACCGGACGGTGTTTTTGATTGTCTTCGCCAGTATACTCCAATTCGAAACGTTCGGGTAAATTATAATCCACCTGAATGGTTCCCAGCTGCCACTTGCGACCGATGGCATCACGCACCATGAAGTCAAGTTTTGGACCGTAGAAGGCTGCTTCACCTGTTTCCACTTTTGCTTTCAAACCCTTCTCGGCACAAACGTCAATAATGGCTTGCTCCGCTTTTTCCCAGTTTTCGTCAGAGCCAATGTATTTTTCCCTGTTGTTAGGATCACGCAATGAAATCTGAGCTTCAAAGTTTTCGAATTCTAATGCTTTGAAAATAATAAAGATAATATCCATTACTTTCAAAAACTCATCCTTTACTTGGTCGGGGCGACAGAAAATATGCGCATCGTCTTGTGTAAAGCTTCTTACGCGTGTCAATCCGTGCAATTCACCGCTTTGTTCGTAGCGATAAACAGTTCCAAATTCGGCCAAACGAACCGGAAGTTCTTTATAAGAACGTGGTTTGAATTTGTAAATTTCGCAGTGATGCGGGCAGTTCATTGGTTTCAACAAATATTCTTCACCTTCTTCGGGTGTGTGAATTGGTTGGAATGAATCTTTGCCATATTTGGCGTAGTGACCAGAAGTAATGTACAATTGCTTGTTACCAATGTGCGGCGTCATTACTTGTTGATAATCATATTGACGTTGAATTTTCTTCAAGAAATCTTCCAAACGCAAGCGCAAAGAAGTTCCGCGGGGTAACCACATTGGTAGTCCTTTTCCTACTTTTTCGGAGAACATGAATAATTCCAATTCTTTACCAATTTTGCGGTGGTCACGTTTTTTAGCTTCTTCCAACAAGACCAGGTATTCGTCCAACATTTTCTTTTTAGGGAAAGTGATACCGTAAATACGTGTCAATTGTTTGCGTTTTTCGTCACCGCGCCAGTAAGCACCAGCCACGCTGAGCACTTTAATGGCTTTGATGTCGGCCGTAGTCGGCAAGTGTGGTCCACGACAAAGGTCGGTAAAATTGCCTTGCGTATACAAGGTAATTGTTCCGTCCGTAAGGTCGTTAATCATTTCTGTTTTATATACTTCGCCAATGTCGCTAAAGCGTTTCATGGCTTCCTCTTTGCTAATGTCTGTACGAACAATGGCTGACTTACTAGTTACCAGTTCCTGCATTTTAGCTTCGATAACTGGCAAATCGGTTTCTTTAATCGTTACTTCTCCCGGGTCCACGTCGTAGTAAAAACCGTTTTCGATGGCTGGTCCGATGCCGAATTTGATGCCTGGATACAATTCCTGCAATGCTTCGGCCATCAAGTGGGAAGAACTGTGCCAGAAAGCATGTTTGGCTTCTTCGTCGTCCCATTTATGCAATCGGATACTTGAGTCTGTTTCGATAGGTCGTGTGAGGTCCCAAATTTGGTCGTTTACACTAATGGCCAGCACTTCTTGTGCCAAGCGCGAGCTGATACTTTCAGCCAATTGAAGTCCGGTAGTGCCTTTGGCAAATTCGCGCACGGAACCGTCGGGAAATGTTATTTTAATCATACGTTTTGAACCTTACAAATGGTTTTTAAATTTTGAAGTACAAAGATAAGATTTTTGAACGCAAATGTTGCAAAGTAGACGCAAATAAATTAAAAATTGAACATTGAAATTAGCCTACATCAATTTAATTATCCTTTATTTTTCCACTGTATAAATCAATGCATTGATATTCATACCTGCACCTACGAAAGTCATGCCTAAATCAATACATCGACCCAACATCAACCACATTCATTGCTTTGATGACCTCGGAGCAGAAAGTACTTTTAAGTATTACAGCAATCAATGTAATGTTACGGGAAAAATCCTGCTTTTCTGGCATGGCCATTTTATCAGCAGTCACATGCTCACTCATGCCACCACCAACCTATCTGCTTCCGAACTTGAAGACTACTACGGCAATCGTGTTCGCTCCCGAATGCGGGAAATGTTTAATCTTATTGCATTTGACGGTGGAGCGAAAGATAAGAGGAAATGGATAGTATTGAATCTGATTTTATCAAGATGTAAAAGATAAAAAAACACGAAGATTAGATTGTTCTTCGTAGTTTTGTGTAAATATAACAGGATTTTTATCCTGCAGACTTCTTAATCCCCATTTGAATTCCATCCCCATACTTTTCTTTCAAAGTCTTCATTTCATTACTCACTTTCATGTGCAGAATTTTGACGTAATCTTGAAATTTTCAATTGTTTAATTGCTTTAATTCTTTTGAACAAATTCGGGGACCCGAGGCTTTTAAAATCTTTGGGTACCCGAATGGATCACCTAAAGATTGATTTTAATTGAATATTTTGGATATATTCAAAAACTAAAAAGCCCGCAAATAATTGATTTTGCGGGCTTTTACTCTAAATTGAAATGGTTTCTGTGGAGCTGGAGGGAGTCGTATTCTCAGTTTTCACAGCTATATTTCAATGAGTTATATGTGCAAAATCATTTGGGTACCCGATTTTTCACCCTCAAATTATTTACTGTCAAAAGAATAGTTCAAAAATTGAAAAATCGTGTATACAAAAGTACATAATTTTCACGAGATTACCAACGGTTGCAGACTATTTTTTAGTACGGTTTAAGTATAATATGTAGGAAGATAACTAACTTTTGGTATGGTGTTTCTGTCCGTTATCCTTTAATGAAGGGATGTACCTGTTCGGCTTTTAGTCCGGTGTATTGGCAAAACTCGTCTACGCTGACGAATTGGTGTTCCTGCTTTTGATAGTGATTCTTTATCTGTGCAAGCAAGAATCTGCCATAACGTTCACTTCTGCCGGTAATGCGTTGCACATCCTTCGGGTATATGCAAATGCGTTTGACTTCCATTGTGTCATTGATTTCAATGCAAATTTACAAATAATTATGTGTATAAAAAGCCTTTTTTGGCAAAAACGGCAAAAATAGACAATGCTGGAAGTGCCTGTGTTCGAAAATGATACTAGTGAATATAATTTTGCCTGTATAATTTTAAAAACATAGTATTATGGCACAACAAAAAAGTATTCTCAAATTGCGTGGAACCATTGGTGGAATCTCTTTCTACAAATCAAAAGATGGTTATCTTGCACGCGAAAAGGGTGGTGTAGACGCTTCCCGAATCGCCAATGATCCGGGATTTGCGCGAACCCGTGAAAATGGCGCTGAGTTTGGTAATTCTGCCTCAGCAGGTAAATTATTGCGTGATGCTGTTCGGGTATTAGGCAAGGATGCATCGGATGGACGTGTTACTTCACGTTTGACGCAAATCATGGCACAAATCAAAAACATGGATGAGGCTAACGCCCGAGGTGAACGCCATGTTGGCGAAGGAATGACCAAAGACGAAGCAAAAGCTTTGTTGATTGGATTTAACTTCAATGTAAATGCAGCACTTGGTACAGTTTTGTACAAAGCGATTGAAGTGGACACCGCAACTGGTGAAATCAGCATTGCAGCATTGAACCCACAAAAAGATATTAGTTTGCCAAGTGGAGCATCTCATATCATTATGAAAAGTGGGTTTGCCAGTGTGAACTTTTTGACCGGTGAATCAGAAATGGTTGTTTCTGCTCCTTTGCGTATTGCAACCAATGCCATAGATCAGGCTGTTGCTTTGAAACCAGCCACTGTTCCTGCATTGGAAGGCACTAGCTTTATTTTGCTTTCGATTGACTTTATTCAGGAAGTGAACAATGTCGATTATTCTTTGAATAACAACGCGTACAACGTGTTGGCTATTGTTAGTGTAGATTAATTTTTAATCGACTAACCATGGAAACTAAGAATAGCGTAACAACGATGAATCCGAACAACATGAGTGTTGTTGAACGGGTAAAAGCTCCAACTCCAAAGTTTTTCAGAACCTTGCGTACTATTGGTTTGGCATTGGCAGCAATAGGCGGAGCAATTTTAGCGTCGCCGATTGCACTTCCTGCCGGACTTGTAGCCGCAGCCGGATATGTAGCATTAGCAGGTGGAGTGGTAACAGCTGTTAGTCAAACGGCCGTTGATACAACCGATTCAAAAACAACCGAAAATGAAACTCCTTGAAACAAGCTATGACGGCAATGTGTATGCCGGAACTTTCGGCGGAATGTTGTTATCCGTATTCAGCAATGTATTTGTAGAAGATCTGGTTAGAACTGTTATTCTTGCCGTTGTAGGTGCTGTTGTTAGTTTTGTTGTTTCGTTGGTTTTGAAGAATTTTTTCCGGCGTAAAAACCGCTAAAAACTACTGCTTTCCGGTGTGGTAACCTTTAGTAGTAGTGAAGCCTCCCCACGTGGGAGGCTTTTTTATGCTTATAATACTCTAATTTGTTTGTTTAGCTAGTTTTTACAAACTAGATTACTTGCAACCAGCACTCGAAAAACGGGAAATAACTTTTGGGGGCCGTCCCATCGAGCCCTAAAAAAAGTTATTCTCGTTTTTTCGCCAAAGTGTTTATATTAATTGAAAAGTATACCACCTATTAACTGAAAAGTGTACCAGTATAATTATGATAACGTGATACAAATTACGTTATATAGACATGATAAATATGTACACAAAACAGGAAATAAT
>Ga0247844_1002572_pt1 | contig 29327 bp, 27 predicted proteins | sample LaCtaG_FD_192421 | JGI IMG/M metagenome (GOLD analysis project Ga0247844, IMG submission 192421) | Freshwater microbial communities from meromictic Lake La Cruz, Castile-La Mancha, Spain - LaCruzMarch201714.5m_1 | ecosystem: Environmental > Aquatic > Freshwater > Lake | place: Spain: Castile-La...
TAGTGGTCAATGCCGAGAACGCCGCGGGTGGTTTCGGTATTACCGAGAACACGGCGCGCGAGCTGTTCATGGCCGGGGCGGACTGTCTGACGTTGGGCAACCACAGCTGGGACCAGCGCGAGGCTCTGACCTATATCGTGCGCGAGCCTCGCCTGATCCGCCCCGCCAACTATCCCCGCCTGATGGATGCCCCCGGGGCCGGGGCCAATCTGTTCGAGACCCAGTCGGGCAAGACCGTGCTGGTCATGAATGTGCTGGGCCGCATCCACATGGACCCGATGGACTGCCCGTTCAGTGCCGTCGAAAAGGAACTGGCCGCCTGCCCGATGGGAATGGCCGCCGACGCCATCATCGTCGACATGCATTGCGAGGCCACCTCCGAGAAGATGGCCATGGGCCATTTCTGCGACGGCCGCGCCTCGCTGGTGGTCGGAACCCACACCCATGTGCCGACTGCCGACTGTCAGATCCTGCCCGGCGGCACCGCCTATCAGACCGACGCCGGCGGCTGCTGCGACTATGACTCGGTGATCGGCAACGAGAAGGAAGAGCCCCTGCGGCGCTTCACCACCCGGCTGTCGGGCGGTCGCTATGTCCCGGCGCATGGGCCGGCGACCATCTGCGGCGTCTATGTCGAGACCGATGACAGGACCGGTCTGGCCACACGGGTCGAGCCGATCCGTGTCGGCGGGCGGTTGAGCCAGGCGATTCCCGTCGTCTGACGGGTTGACGAAAGAGTTTACAGCCGTAGTGTATTGGGATTACATCCGTAATCAGAAAGCCGTCGTGTCGGGTCTTCGTTTCATGTGGGTCGTCGAGGCGCCTGTCGACCGCGCGGTGCCGCGGCCCTGACCCGGATCGCCGTCACCGAGGCGGAAAGCGCCGTCCTCGCCGCGCTGTGGCGACGCGGGCCGCTGTCGGCCGCCTCGCTGATGGAAGAGGTCCGATCCTGTCAGCCGTGGGCCGACGCGACCATCAAGACCCTCCTGCATCGCCTGATGCAGAAGGGCGCGGTGCGTTCGCAGAAGGACGACGGCCGGTTGCGATATCACGCTGTGTTCGACCGTCAAGCCTATGTGGAGGGCGAGGTCCAGGACCTGCTGGACCGGCTGTTCGACGGCAAGCCGGACCGCCTTGTCGCCCTGCTGGCGGACCGGCTCGACCTGTGATCAGGCCGGCACCACCCGCGCGTCACCGCTGGCCACCGCGAATTTCGCCCGTGTGCGCAGGGTCCCGGCCGTGTCCGATACCTTGTCCAGCACCTTGAACTCGGTCTGCCAGCGTTCCGGCGTCACGTCGCAGACGACATAGCCGCGCTGGGCGTTGTTGAATTTCAGGAACGGATTGTCGGCGAGGTAGCGCCGCCCGTCGGCCCGCTGATCCTGACCGTCGCCCGAAGAACTGATCGAGGTGGCGACGAACTCGGAGGCGATCGGCGCGCCCTCGGGATTGCGGCTGTCGCGGTAGAGTTCCCCGGCGTAGTTCTGGTGCTCATCGCCGGTAAGGATGACGGTGTTGCCGATCCGGCGTTCTCGCAGCCGGTCCAGCAGTCGCTGGCGCGGGATCGAGTAGCCGGCCCAGCTGTCGAGGTTGAAGCCGGGCTCGGGCCCTTCCCTCCGGTCCAGGTCCATCACCATGATCTGCTGCGCCAGCACCTTCCAGTGCGCCTGCGACCGGTCGAGGTTCTGGTAGAGCCAGGCCTCCTGTGCCTGGCCAAGCACATGGGCGTCGGCGGCCGAAACGCCGGCGCAGGTCGATGCCCAGGCGTCGTTACAGGGCTGGTTCGAGCGGTACTGGCGCGTATCGAGGAAATTCAGGTCGAGCAGGTCCCCCCAGCTGGCATGGCGATATACCTGGGTGACCGCGCCGCGTGGGAAGGCCGAGCGCCGGACCGGCATATGCTCGTACCAGGCCTGCATCGCCGCCTGCTGACGCAGCATGAAAATTTCGGGCGGGGTGCCGTCCTGATCCAGGGCCTGAACCCAGTTGTTGTCGATCTCGTGATCGTCCCAGGTGCAGAACCAGGCCGTGGAGGCGTGGCTGGATTGCAGGTCGGCGTCGAGCTTGTACTGGGCGTAGCGTCGACGATAGTCGTCAAGGCTGTAGATCTCGCCACCGATATGCTGGCGCGGGTTTTCCATCGTGCCGCCCGAACCGGTGTAGGTGCGGTTGCCACGGCCCTCATAGATGTAGTCGCCGTAGCAGTAGACGAAGTCGAGGTTCTCCTCCGCCGCCTTGCGGTGGGCGGTGTAAAAGCCCTGCTCATAGGCCTGGCAGCCCAGCACGCCGAAGCGCGCCTGTGCGGTCGCGGCACCGGCGGCCGGCGCGGTCTTGGCCCGCCCGCTGGGGGTCCGTTCGCGGCCGGCACTGAAGCGGTAGAAATACTCGCGGCCCGGCTCCAGCCCCTCGACCTCGACATGGACCGCATGGGCCAGTTCGGGGCGGGCCACGGCCTCGCCGGAGCGAACCACGGTGTCGCCGAAACCGCGCGAGGTCGCGACCTCCCATTTCACCGGCACCGGGGCCGAGGGCATGCCGTGACCGATCTCCATCGGGCGCGGCGCGAGGCGGGTCCAGATGACGAAGCCGTCGGGGGTCGGGTCACCGGCCGCGATCCCGAGCTGGAAGGGATATTCGGCGAACACCGGATCGGCGAGCGCCTGACGGCCCGAGCCGGCGAGGGCACCGCCGGCGCCAAGGGTCAGCAGCAAACCGCGACGGGACAGGGGTTCGAACGGGCGCATCGGGACCTCCGGACTGGATAACCCGACGTAGACCGGAATTGTGACGCGCGTCACCCCGTTCCACGCGCGCGGCAGGACCTGAGGCTCGTCCCCCGGTGCGGACCCGCGTCGGCCGCCTGATTCAGTTCGCGGGGGCCGGCTTCCAGGCCTGCATTTCCGCGATCTCGCGCGTCTGGGTATCGACCACGACCTGCGCCATGCGACGAACCTCAGGATCGCGCGATTCCCTCAGCGCCACCTCGGCCATGGCCACGGCACCGCGGTGGTGTTCGATCATCTTGGCGATATAGGCCTCGTCGACCGTCTGGCCGGACGCCCGGGCCATGCCGGCATGCATCGCGGCCTCGGAGGCGGCGAAGGCTGCGTCGCCCGGGGTGGCGCCGTTGGGGGTGCCATGGCCCCCGGCATGGGCCGGAGCAGAGACAACGCCCTCCTGCACCCGGGCGGCGTGGTTCTCGGAGGCGGCGTCACGCAGAGCCTGTTCGACAGGATCACCGCCGCCTTCACAGGCCGCGAGGGTCAGGGCGAGGGCGGTCAGGGCGATGGGTGCGAGGCGCATCAGGCGTGTCCTTCAATCCAGTCAGGCATCCAGGTTTCGTGCATCTCGCGCAGGTGGTCGAGCGGCAGGCGGAAAAGGTCGCCGGTCGGGCTGCCCGAGGCGAAGTCGCGGCCTGTGGCCCGGCCGACCACGGAGGCGCGCAGGCCGGCGGCCTCGGCTGCGGCGATGATCCCTGTCGCGTCCGCCACGGCGACCAGATAGCGGGCCTGATCCTCGCCGAAGAGCAGGATGTGGGCATGGCTGGCCGAGGTGGCGTCCAGTTCGACGCCGCAGTCCGAGGCAAGGGCGATGTCCGCCGCCGCCCCGATCAGGCCGCCGTCGGACAGGTCGTGCACACAGGTCAGGGCACCCGCCTCGATATGTTCTCGCACGAAATCGCCCGTCTTTCGTTCCAGCGCGAGGTCGACCGGCGGCGGTGCGCCGTCCTCGCGGCCCAGTACTTCGCGCAGGTAGATGGAGGAGCCGAGCTCGCCCCTGGTCTCGCCGATCAGGACCAGCACATCGCCCTCGACCATGCCGCCGAAGCCGACGACGACGTCATAGTTGGTCAGCAGGCCCACAGCCCCGACGGTCGGGGTCGGCGGAATGGCAGCACCATTGGTCTCGTTGTAGAGGCTGACGTTGCCGCTCACGACCGGGAAGTCCAGCACCCGGCAGGCCTCGGCCATGCCGTCGATGGCGCGGACGATCTGGCCCATGATCTCGGGCCGCTGCGGATTGCCAAAATTCAGGTTGTCGGTGATGGCGATGGGCCGGCTGCCGACGGCGGTCAGGTTGCGCCAGGCCTCGGCCACCGCCTGTTTGCCGCCCTCATAAGGATCGGCCAGCACATAGCGCGGCGTGCAGTCCGAGGTCATGGCCAGACCCTTGTCCGTGCCGTGCACCCGCACCACCCCGGCGTCGGCGGTGGTGGCTGAGTCGTGCAGGGTGTCAGCCATGACGTGGCGGTCGTACTGTTCCCAGATCCAGCGCTTTGAGGCCATGTCCGGGCAGGTCAGGACCTTGATCACCGCATCGACCCAGCTTTCCGGCGCGGGCACATCGTTCGGGGCCAGACGCGGCTGCAGCGCGGGCTGGACCCAGGGCCGGTCATACAGGGGCGCATCGTCGAACAGCGGGGCCAGCGGCACGTCGCAGACCGTCTCGCCATGATGTTTCAGCACCAGCCGGCCGGTATCGGTGGTCTGGCCGATGACGGCGGCGTCCAGTCCCCACTTCTTGAAGATCCGGTGGCCGTCTTCCTCGCGGCCCGGCTTCAACACGGCCAGCATCCGCTCCTGGCTTTCGGACAGCATCATCTCATAGGCCGTCATGCCGGTTTCGCGCTGGGGCACATGGTCCATGATCAGCTCGATGCCGACCCCGCCCTTGCCGGCCATTTCCACCGACGACGAGGTCAGGCCCGCGGCCCCCATGTCCTGGATGGCGGCGACGGCACCCGAGGCCATCAGCTCCAGGGTCGCCTCGATCAGCAGCTTCTCGGCGAAGGGATCGCCGACCTGGACGGTCGGGCGTTTCGAGTCTGATTCGTCGTCGAACTCGGCCGAGGACATGGTCGCGCCGTGGATGCCGTCGCGGCCGGTCCTGGAGCCGAAATAGACCACCGACAGGCCCGGGGCAGGAGCTGCCGAGTAGAACAGGCTGTCGGCCCTGGCGATGCCGACGCACATGGCGTTGACCAGAATGTTGCCGTTGTAACCCCGGTGGAAATTGGTCTCGCCCGCCACGGTCGGCACGCCGACACAATTGCCGTAACCGCCGATACCGGAGACCACGCCCTTGACCAGCCGCCTTGTCTTCTCGTGCGAGGGATCGCCGAAGCGCAGGGCGTTCAGCAGGGCCACGGGCCGGGCCCCCATGGTGAAGACGTCGCGCATGATGCCGCCCACGCCGGTCGCCGCACCCTGATAGGGCTCGATGAAGCTGGGGTGGTTGTGGCTCTCCATCTTGAAGATGCAGGCGTCGCCGTCGTCGATGTCGATGACCCCGGCGTTCTCGCCCGGCCCGCAGATGACCCGCGGGCCCTTGGTCGGAAACTTGCCGAGGTGAATCTTCGACGACTTGTAGGAGCAGTGCTCGGACCACATCACCGAGAAGACGCCCAGCTCGACGTGGTTGGGCTCTCGCCCCAGCCGGTCGAGGACAACCTGGTACTCATTGGGAGCCAGGCCGTATTCGGCGGCCAGTTCGGCCATGGTCTTCGGGGCGGTGTTCTGGGGCGCGGTCATGGGCGCGCCTTCTAGCCCCTGAACAGAGTCGTGTCAGCCACCGGCGGACACATCATCGATGCCGAAGGCCTGCTTGGCCGTGCGTCGCGCGGTGAAGGTCAGGACGGTGGCGCCGACCAGTACGGTCACCGCCGCCGCAAGAGCGGCATAGGACAGGGTCGGATTGCGGGTCTGCTCGGCCACAAAGGCCCCTGCCAGACCCCATGCGATCGGCAGGCTGTAGGCGAGGGTCCGGAGTCGCTGGGTGACAGCCAGCGCCACCGCGACAATCACGATGACCGCCAGGATCGCCCAGGCCGTCGGAGGCAGCATGTCCGGAAGGAGGCCGTCACCGGTGGCCACAGTAATCAGGTTCAGGGGCGAGGCCACGGTCAGCCACCCTGCCAACAGGCTGAGCGGCCAGACCGTCATCCAGCGGTCGCGGTCCCCGCGGGGGAGAGCCCGGATAGCGCCGGCATTGGCCAGCAGGGGAATCAGCAAAACCAGCAGCGAGCCGAAGATCAGGACAACCGTCGCCGCTTCCCAGTCACAGGCTGCCGCCACGACCCATGCGCCGATGCCCAGCAGGGCGGCGAGCGAGGGCCAGCCAAGCCGGTTGAGCAACCGGCTTTCGCCGGTCTGCGGCAGCGCCTGACGCACGGCATAAACCAGTAGCCAGAGATAGATCACGCCCCAGATGGCGAAGGCATAGCCCGCGACCCGCAGGGTGGCGTCGCTGTCGGCCGAGAATTCTGCGGGGGACTGGCCCCAGCCGAGCAGCACCTGGGCCTGGCCGATCACGATGGCGAAGACGGTGGCGGCCAGCACCATCAGGCGGCGGGCCATCTGGGAAGCGTTCGGACGGACGATGGACATGGCGGCTCCACAGCTGTTGACCATGACTACGCATCTGAACGGCGAAGGTTCAACTCCGCCCGGCCATATGTCGTCGAAAATGCATCGGTCGGGTTTTGACGCTTTCGGCTTGACGGACGCCGTCCCGACCGCTTCCGATCACCCCATGTCGAAAACGGAACAGGGCCACCGCGCCGACCTCGAAGCGGCAGACCGCGCGCTGGTCGCTGATCCCCGGGATCTTTCGGCGTTGATCGCCAAGGGGGATGCCCTTGCAGGCCTGGGGGATGGCCGCGCCGCCGCCAGCTTCTACAGTTCGGCCCTGCGCGCGGCGGGGGACGGCAAGGGGCTGGCACCTTCCGTCATCACCGAGCTGCGGCGCGCCCAGGCCGCCGTCCAGGCCCAGGCGCAGCGGTTTGAGGCGCATCTGGCGACGAGTCTCGCCGGGGCCGGCTTTGATGCGGCAACCTCAAGCGACCGGTTCGCCCTGTCGCTGGACCTGATGGCGGGGCGAAAGCGGCTGTATCAGCAGGAACCGCGCTTCTATCTGTTCCCCGGCCTGCCGCAGGTCCAGTTCCAGCCGCGCGAGACCCTGCCCTGGCTGGCGGCGATCGAGGCGGCGACGGGGGAGATTCGCGCTGAACTGGACGGCCTGCTCGCCGAGCCGGACCTGTTCCGCCCCTATGTCGAACCGCGCGCCGACCGGCCCAATACCGACGCCTCCGGCATGTTGGCCAACCCAGACTGGAGCGCCCTGTTTCTGTGGAAGGACGGGACGGAACAGCCGGACCTCGCCCGCCGTTGCCCGCGCACATTGGCCGCGCTCGCCGAGGTGCCGCTGTGCCGCGTGCCGGGGCGGACGCCGTCGATCCTTTTCTCAAAGCTGACGCCGGGGGCTCGCATCCCGCCGCACCACGGGCTGATCAATACCCGGCTGATCTGCCACCTGCCCCTGATAGCCCCGCCCGGCAGCCGCTTCCGGGTCGGTAATGACACCCGCGGCTGGCGTGAGGGCCGGGCCTGGGCCTTTGACGACACGATCGAGCATGAGGCCGCCAATGACAGCGGTCAGGACCGCACCATCCTGATCTTCGACGTCTGGAAACCGGAGATGAGCGAGGAGGAGCGGGCGCTCGTCTCGGCCCTGTTCCAGGCCGTCGACGGCTATGGTGCGGGCGGTCAGGCCTGGGGCGTCTAGGTCCTCACCCGGGCCGGATTGCCCACGGCGGTCGCGCCCTCGGGCACGTCACGCGTCACGACCGAGCCGGCACCGATCACCGCATCATCGCCGATGGTCACCCCCGGCAGGATGATGGCTCCGCCGCCGATCCAGACGTTCCGGCCGATGGTGACGGGCCGGCCGAACTCTATACCAGCGGCCCGCTCGACGGCGTCACGCGGGTGGTCGGCCGTAAGGATCTGCACCGCCGGACCGATCTGTGTCTGGTCGCCGATCCCGACCTCACAGACGTCGAGGATGATGCAGTTGAAATTCAGGAAGACGCCGCGGCCCAGCCGGATGTTGTAGCCATAGTCGCAGTGGAACGGTGGGCGGATGATTGCGCCCTCGCCCACTTCGCCCATCCTCTGACGTAACAGGTCGCGTCGTTCGGCGGGGCTTGCCCCCATGGCGGCATTGTAGCGCGCCATCCAGTGCCTTGAGGCGGTCTGGTCGGCCTGAAGCTCGGGATCGCCGGGATCGTACGGCAGACCCGAAATCATCTTTTGGCGTTCGCTCATGAACATCGGTCTGTCCCCGCCTCAGTGAGGTGAGATCGACCGTTCGGACGGCGCGGGTCAAGCCCGCATTCGACCTAGGCGGCGGCGAAGATGCTGCGGAACAGGGTTGCACCATCGGCGGAGCCCAGCTCTTCCTCGAACGCCCGGTCGGGGTGAGGCATCAGGCCCAGCACATTGCCGCGCGCATTCTGGAGGCCGGCGATGTCTGCGACCGAGCCGTTGGGATTGTCGACATAGCGGAACACCACCTGCCCCTCGCCCTCGATCCGGGCCAGGGTCTCTGCGTCGGCGAAATAGTTTCCGTCGCCATTGCCCTGGGTCATCACCACCTCGCGCTGGCCCTGATAGCCGGCGGTGAAGCGGGTCTGGCCGTTGGCGACGGTCAGGGCGATGGGCTTGCAGACATATTTCAGCCCGGCGTTCCGCAGCAGGGCGCCCGGCAACATTCCGGCCTCGCACAGGATCTGGAAGCCGTTGCATATGCCAATCACGGCCACACCGTCATCGGCAGCCTTCATGACCGCCCGCATCACCGGCGACTGGGCTGCCATGGCTCCGCAGCGCAGATAGTCGCCGTAGGAGAAGCCGCCCGGCAGGACAATCAGGTCCAGGCCGGAGGGAAGTTCGGTCTCCTGATGCCAGACCATGTCGACCCGCTCGCCAGTGGAGCGTTCGACGGCGACCTTGCAGTCGCGGTCGCAGTTGGAACCGGGAAAGACGATGACGGCTGCGCTCATGGCCGGGGCATCTAGCAGCGTTCGGACGGCTTGTCAGGCGGTGGCTGCCGGTTCAGCCCCTGTTCTCGTAGATCCCGGTGATCGAGGCTCGGGCCAGGGTGTGGAAATGTAGGTTGAAGCCGAAGATGGCTCCCGAATTATCGGGCGTTACCTCCAGCCTTTCCGCGTCGACCGCGAAGACCGTGAAAATGTAGCGGTGCGGGCCATGGCCCTGCGGCGGGGCGGCCCCACCGAAGCCCGGAGGTCCGAAATCGGTGCGGCCTTCGACCGCGGCTGTTGGCAGGCCGGCGGACGATGCGCCTTCGGCCAGCGCGGTCACATCGGCGGGAATATTGGCGACCGTCCAGTGCCAGAAACCCGAGCCGGTCGGCGCATCGGGGTCGAAACAAGTGATGGCGAAGCTCCTGGTTCCTTCCGGTGCGCCGGACCAGCTGAGCTGCGGCGAGCGGTTGCCCCGGGCGTAAACCTGGGCATCGGGCAGGGCACTGCCTTCGGTGAAGCCGGTGGAGGTGACGGTGAAGGTCATGGCGTGTTCCTCGATAGGGCGGGCCCGGGCGAATAATCGCGCCCCGCGTCGCTAGTGGGCCGCTTCCTTGGCTGCAGGCGTAAAGGCCGAATCGTCCGTCAGTCCCCCCGCCAGTGCGGCGGCGAAGATCAGGACGCCGACCAGAACGAAAGCCGCGACCGAAAACCGGATCAGCCGCTTCATGCGACCTCGATGCGGTAGCTTTCGATCACGGTGTTGGCCAGCAGGGTCTCGCACATGCGTTTGACCTCGGCGGCCTTGTCCTCGACGCCTTCGCCGAGGTCGAACTCGATCAATTTGCCGACGCGGGCGTTCGACACATCAGCCCAGCCAAGGCCCTGAAGGGCCCCTTCGACGGCCTTGCCCTGAACGTCGAGCACGCCGGGTTTGAGAAAGACGTGAACCTTGACCTTCGCCATCAGTGCAATCCCCCCTGAATCACGGTCGGCATATCCTTCATTATGCCGAGGCGGCGGGCCACCTCGGTGTAGCTCTCGATGACATTGCCCAGATCGCGACGGAAGCGGTCCTTGTCCAGCTTCTCGCCTGTATTGGTATCCCAAAGGCGGCAGGAGTCAGGGCTGATCTCGTCGGCGAGCAACACGCGCGAGAAGTCGTTCTCCCAGACCCGGCCGAACTCGATCTTGAAGTCCACGAGGGTGATGCCGACGGCGCCGAACATGCCCGACAGATAGTCGTTCACCCGCACGGTCATGGCCAGCATGTCGTCGAGCTCCTGGGTCGTGGCCCAGTTGAAGGCGGTGATGTGCTCTTCGGTGACCATGGGGTCGTTGAGCTCATCCTTCTTCAGATAGAATTCGATGATCGAGCGGGGCAGGGGCGTGCCCTCGTCGATGCCGAGCCGCTGGCTCATCGACCCGGCGACGATGTTGCGGCAAACGACCTCGAGCGGAATGATCTCGACCTCGCGGATCAGCTGTTCGCGCAGGTTCAGCCGCTTGATGAAATGGTTGGTCACGCCGATGCCGTTCAGGCGCGACATGATGAACTCGCTGATGCGGTTGTTGATGACGCCCTTGCCTTCCAGTTGGGCCTTTTTCTCGCCGTTGAAGGCGGTGGCGTCGTCCTTGAAATACTGGATCAGGGTGCCGGGCTCGGGTCCTTCGTAGAGGATCTTGGCCTTGCCCTCGTAAATCTTCTTGCGCTTGACGTTCATGATGGTTGGTCCGGGCGGGGGGCGACGGAAACGGCTATCGCTCGACCAGACCGAGATCTGGGCGGCTCAATCCGGAATCGGACGGGCGGGAAAAAGTCGCGCGAACCCTTAGCGGATGCGACACCGCGACACAAACCGGGGGCGTTGCGACAGCGCCTTTCGCCGCGGTGTCGCAACCCCGCGAGTTGCAGTTGCGTTCGGCCATGGGGCGGCTATAGACCAGCTCGACTGCGGCCATGCTTTCCGGCCGCCCAAACGGAGCCCCGCTAAGCCCATGACCACCTTTGACGATCGGGAAAAAGGCTTCGAGTCCAAATATGCCCTCGATCAGGAACAGGAGTTCAAGGCGGTTGCCCGGCGCAACAAGCTCCTGGGCCTCTGGGCCGCGGAGAAGATGGGCCTGAACGCTGATCGCGCCGAGGAATACGGCCGGGCCATCGTCAAGGCTGACTTCGAGCATCCGGGCGAGGAAGACGTTTACCGCAAGATCACCCAGGACCTTGAAGGGGCCGGCCTGACCGTCTCCGAAGGGGAAATCCGCCGCAAGATGGACGAGCTGTCCTCGGTGGCGCGCGAGCAGATCCGCAACGACGGCTAGTCGGAGCGCGATCGCCGACGAAAAAGGGCCGCTGCAGCGATGGAGCGGCCCTTTTTCGTATCCGGCGGAGGCCGGGCCTGGTTCGGGATTATCGCTCGCTATCGAGGCGCGACACGTGACCGCACCCCTCCACCTATCGGAGAAGTGTTGCCAGTACCGACCAGGCCTGCGCCTTCTCCGAAAGGGGACGGGTGTAGGCGGGGCTCGAGGAGGGGAGGTCGATCAGATCGATGCCTGCAGCGAGCGAGAGGGCGCGCCTGCCCAGCCTTGAGGCCGTTCCGCCATTGAAGGCCACGGCCCGTAGTGCAGGCAGGCTGGCGACGAGCCGGTTCAGATCGGCGACCTCGACGTCGCGGATGGCGGTGTCCAGACTTCCGGGTCGCCGGGCGCTGGCGATCACATCCCACAGACCCACGCCGGCCGCCTTCAGCGCCTCCAGCCGTTCGGCGTAGGGCAGGGCGACGAGATCGAGTCCGGCCACCCCGCCAACCAGACGCCAGAAGCCGTTCTGCGGATGGCCATAGTATTGGCCGGCCTTCAGCGAGGCATCGCCCGGCAGGCTGCCGAGAATCAGCAGGCGCGTGCGCGCGTCGACGACCGGGTCGAAGGCGCGTTTGAGGCTCACGCGGCTCCGAACACCCGCGCGAACACCGTATCCACGTGTTTGGTGTGGTAGCCGAGGTCGAACAGGGCCTCGAGCTGCGGAGCGGGCAGGGTCACCCGCGCGTCCGCCTTGAGGAAGTCCAGGAAGGCGCCTTCGCCCCGCCAGACCTTCATCGCGTTCTCCTGCACCGCGGCATAGGCGTCCTCGCGCGACACCCCTGCCTGGGTCAGGGCCAGCATCACCCGTTGCGAATGCACCAGCCCGCCCAGCAGGTTCAGGTTCTTTTCCATATTGGCCGGATAGACGTTCAGCCGCTCGACCACCCCGGCCAGCCGTTGCAGGGCGAAATCGAGGTGGATGGTGGCGTCCGGGCCGATGCCGCGCTCGACCGAGGAATGGCTGATGTCGCGCTCGTGCCAGAGGGCGACATTCTCCATTGCCGGGACCACGGCCGAGCGTACCAGCCGCGCGAGGCCGGTCAGGTTTTCGGTCAGGATCGGGTTGCGCTTGTGCGGCATGGCCGACGAGCCCTTCTGGCCCTTGTCGAAGAATTCCTCGGCCTCCAGCACCTCGGTGCGCTGCAGGTGGCGGATCTCGGTCGCCAGTCGCTCGATCGACGAGGCGACGATTCCGAGTGCTGCGAAGAAGGCGGCGTGGCGGTCGCGCGGAATCACCTGGGTCGAGACCGGCTCGACTTGAAGCCCCATCTGCCCGGCGACATAGGCCTCCACTGCCGGATCGACATTGGCGAAGGTGCCGACGGCACCCGAGATGGCGCAGGTGGCGATCTCTTCCTTCGCCGTCAGCAGGCGCCGCTTCGCCCGCTGGAACTCGGCGTGATAGCCGGCCAGTTTAAGGCCGAAGGTCACCGGCTCGGCATGGATGCCGTGGCTGCGGCCCACGCACGGCGTGAATTTGTGTTCCTTCGCCCGGGTCTCCAGTGCGGCCAGAACGCGATCGACGCCCTCGATCAGGAGGTCAGAGGCGCGCGCCAGCTGGACCGCGAAACAGGTGTCCAGCACGTCGGACGAGGTCATGCCCTGGTGCAGGAAGCGGGCCTCCTCGCCCACGATCTCGGACACATGGGTCAGGAAGGCGATGACGTCGTGTTTGGTCGTCCGTTCGATCTCGTCGATGCGGTCGGCGTCGAACACGACATCCTTGCCCTTGGCCCAGATCGCCTCGGCGGCGCTGGCCGGGATGGTTCCCAGTTCGGCCATCTTGGTGGCGGCGTGCGCCTCGATCTCGAACCAGATCCGGTATTTGGTCTCTTGCGACCAGATGGCGACGGCGGCGGGGCGGGAATAGCGGCTGATCATGGGCGCGGGGTGTCGGTCTCATGCGGCCCTGAGTCAACCGGCGGCTTGTCCGGGTTCGTGAATTCAGGTCTGGTCCGTCCGCCCAAACTCTCCTGAGGATCCGATGAATCGGCGCGAATTGATCGCCACCGCCACCGCCGTGACCGGCGGGGCCCTGACCCTCCCCACGCGGGCCACCGGAGCGACGCGGGCCTCGGATCGCCTTCGGCTGGGTATGATCGGTGTCGGCATGCGCGGCCGGGTTTTGCTGCGCGAGCTGGTGCGCCGCGACGACGTCGAGGTCGTGGGCCTGTGCGATATTGAAGCCTACACCCTCAATGAGGCGCTTACGCAGTTCACCGGGGCCGGCCGTCCGACCCCCCGCCTCTACACCGGGTCGAACGAGTCCTGGCGTGAGATGCTGGCAACGGCGGATCTCGACGGTGTCATCATTGCCACCCCGTGGGAGCTGCACGCACCGATGGCCATCGGGGCCATGCGCGCGCGCGTCGCCGTGGCCTGCGAGGTCGTGGCCGGGATCACCCTGGACGACCATTGGCGGGTGCTGCGGACCCAGCAGGAGACCGGCACGCCCTATATGCTGCTGGAGAACGTCTGCTTCCGACGGGATGTGATGGCGGTGCTGAACATGGTCCGTCAGGGCGTGTTCGGCGAGATGATCCATCTGGAAGGCGGCTATCAGCACGACCTGCGTGAGGTGAAATTCAATGCCGGCATCCCGGGTGAGGCCTACGGCGGTGGTGTCGAGTTCGGCAGCAAGGGCTGGTCCGAGGCGCGCTGGCGCACCCGGCATTCGGTTGACCGCAACGGCGACCTCTACCCCAGCCATGGCATCGGGCCCTGCGCCATGTGGGCCAACATCAATCGCGGCAACCGCTTCACCCATTTGACCAGCTATGCCTCGAAGGCGCGAGGTCTGCACAATCACGTCGTGGCGAAGGGCGGTCCCGATCACCCGAACGCGCGGGTGGATTTCCGTCTCGGCGACGTGGTCCAGACGATGATCGGCTGTGAGAACGGCGAGACGGTTCTGCTCAGCCACGACACCAACCTGCCGCGGCCCTACTCCCTCGGTTTTCGGGTCCAGGGAGAGAAGGGTCTGTGGATGGACGTCAACAAGTCCATCTATGTCGAAGGGCAAAGCCCAAGGGCGCATCGGTGGGAGGAGGCCCAGGCCTGGCTGGATCGTTATGACCACCCGCTCTGGAAGGCGCATGCCGCCGATGCCGAGGGGGCGGGCCATGGCGGCATGGATTTCTTTGTGATCCACGCCTTTATCGAGGCGTTGAAGGCCGGAGCGCCCATGCCGATCGACATTCATGACGCCGTGACCTGGAGCGCCGTCACGCCGCTGTCCGAGGCCTCTATCGCCAGCGGTAACCGGACCGTCGACTTCCCGGACTTCACCGAGGGCAGCTGGCGCGATCGCACGCCGGCCTTCGCCCCTGCCTGACCGAGAGAGCATTCGCCATGGAATTGATCATCGGCCCCCGGCTTTATTCGACCTGGTCCCTGCGGCCATGGCTGGTGCTGAAGCACTGCAAGGCTGATTTCACCGTACGCGAGATCGACATCTATTCGCCCGGCGGACAGGCTGAGATGGCTTTGATCTCGCCCTCGCGGCTTGTGCCGCTGCTGAAGGTCGACGGCGAGACAATCTGGGATTCCATGGCCATTTCTGTCTGGTGCGCCGAACGCTATCCCGAAGCCCGCCTCTGGCCTGCGGAGCCGCAAGCCCGATGGCTGGCCCGTTCAGCCGCCTGCGAGATGCACGGGGGCTTCGTGGCGCTGCGCACGGACTGCGGCATGGGGCCCGATCACACCATGACCGGACCGGACCGTTCATCGCCGCCCGCGGGCGAGGCCGTCGCCCGCGACATCCGGCGGATCGTCAGCCTGTGGCAGGAGATGCGCCGCCGCTTCGGGGCGGGTGGTCCCTGGCTGTTCGGCGAGTGGTCCGTGCCCGACGCCTTTTTCACCCCGGTGGCCGCGCGGTTCCGCCATTATCAGATCGATCTGGCCGCCCATGGGGACGACGGGGCGGCAGCGGCCTATCGCGACACCCTGCTGGCCCAGCCGGACTTCCTCGAATGGTCGGAGCAGGCGCTGACGGGCCGTTAACCGCCCGGCGGAACCCGGTCTTAAGAAAACGACGGTATAAATCTTCGTCAAGGAGCGCAGAAGCGCCAGGGGTCCGCCGATGTCCATACCCGTCGAACAGCCCGGTGCGCGCCGGCCAAGTCTGCTGGTCTACGGCCTGATGATCGTGATCGCCTGCTGCCTGCCGGCGCTGCTGCTCGTCAATATCTAGCGGGATCCTGCCGCAACGGTCGAGGCCACCTCGACGGTGGGTGCCTGTGTCGGTGCAGGCGGCGGCGGGACATAGTCCAGCGACAGCGGGATCACGGAGGCACCTGAGGCCACTGCGTCAAGGGTGTTCAGCGGACGACCGTTCATGCGCTGGTAGATCCAGTAGGCCGCTACGACCTTTTCCACATATTCCCGGGCCTGTGGCACGTCGATCGTCTCAATAAGCAGCAGCGGATCGGCATCCGGGCCGAGCTTGCGCACGGCGCTGACCATGGGACCCGGCCCCGCATTGTAGGACGCCGTAGCGCGCAGCAGGTCGCCATTGATCGCCGGCATGGCCAGCACGCGGTTCACATAGGCCTGTCCGAGACGGGCGTTGAGATTGACCTCGAACAGACGCTCGGGCTCGTTCACGAAGGCCGTGTCGCCGGTCAGTTCGGCGGCGGTCGTCGGCATCACCTGCATCAGGCCATAGGCACCGGCCCCCGACCGGGCGCGGGCGTTGAACCCGGTTTCCTTGCGAGCGATGGCATAGACCAGTGACCTCTCAATGGTGAAGCCACCCTCCGGCTCGATCACAGGCTGGGCATAATGGGTAGCGTCGATGCGGCGCAGGTCGTCGCCCGAACCGATCACCCGCGGACCCAGGGCCCGGCCCAGGGCGGCCCATAGCTGTCGGCCTCGATCGGTGACTGCAGCGCGCAGACCGGTGCGCAGTTCGTCGCGGGCGTCGGCGCGACGACCGACCTCGAAAAAGGCCACGGTTCGGCGCGCGCGAGGCTCCGACCGGATGAACTCGTCCAACTCGGCGGCGTCGACGCCAATGGGCTCCTCGACGCGGGAAGGGACGCGCGGGATTGCCCCGGCGATGTAGGGCGTCGGCCCGAGGTTCTCGATCGCGGGCTCCTCGCCAAGTTGGCGCAGGGCGATCTGGCCATAGAAGGTTGCCGGCCAGGAGGCTGCGCGACGCAGCAGAGGCTGCACCTGGTCCTGCTGGCCTGAACCGCCCGCCGAACGGGCAGCCCAGAAGGCTGCGCCCGAGCGGACCCAGCCGTCTTCGGTCGGATCATCCAGAACACGTCCAAAGGCGACCCTGGCCGCAGCAAGGTCGCCAAGCCGGTACCGGGCAAGGCCGACCGTCCACCAGTCGCCGATCTGCTCGCCGATCCTGATTGCGCCGGCAAGGTCGTCGCGGTTCAGGGCGACACGGGCCGCCTTGGTCGGATCAGCCTCGGTGTTTCCGCCGGCGGCCTCAAGGCGGCTCCAGTAGAGTCCACCGCCCGTCCGGGAAGGTTGACGCGGCTCGGGTGCCCCGTCGGGCCGGCGGCGCATGGCGAGATTCCATGCCCGTTCAGCTACGGGAAGGTCGGAATACTCCTCCAGCCAGGCCGCAAGTTCCTCAAAGGTGGCGGCATGGTCAGCGTGGAAAAGACGCTCGAATTCGACCTGTCCCAGCAGCACGTGGTCATTGGCCTGCCGCGCCGAGTCGCGTGCGGCCTCCAGATCACCGCGGCGCAGGGCGTCGAAGGCTGTGGTGTAGTTCAGACGGTCCGCCGCGCTGAGGGTGGATGGAACACGGCCCTGGCCCTCTTCTGCGTGACCTGCAGCGGCCAGGGCGGCCAGCGCCAATGCGAGGGTCGGCGCAAAAAGCGCGCGACGAATACAAAATCGCACCTGAGGCGGCCCCCCTGAGAGCATCGAACGACCCGTCAATAGCCGGGTCAGCCCGCGCTGGTCATTTGGTCGACAGGCCAGAAAGGCACCACGGCCTCGACCCGAGTCAAGATTTCACCCCTTTTGGGGCGGTTTTGAGTCTGAGGGTTGGGCCAGCCTGGCGGTCAGGGCTCAATCCGCGCCGCGAGTGATAGCAGATCGGCCCAGACGTCGCGCTTGGCGATGGGTTGGCGCAGCAGGAAGGCGGGGTGCAGGGTCGGCAGGGCAGGGGCCGAGATGGCACCCTCCGCCAGCCGCCATTCGCGCCAATGTCCTCGCATCCGCATGATGCCTTCATCGGTCGCCAGGACCGACCTGGCCGCAGCCGCACCCAGCAGCAGCACCGCTTTCGGCTTCAGCAGGGCGAAGGCCCGTTCGACGAAGGGCGCGCAGACCGCCTGTTCCGCCGCCGTCGGCGTGCGGTTGCCGGGCGGACGCCAGAAGACGGTATTGGTGATGAAGACCCGGCCTTCCAGCCCGGCTTCGGCCAGCATCCGGTCCAGCAGTTGCCCCGCCTTGCCGATGAAGGGCTGACCGCGCTCGTCCTCTTCCGCGCCGGGGCCCTCGCCGATGATCAGCACCTCGCCCGCGGGATTGCCGCGACAAAACACCGCCTGTCTTGCGCCCATGCCTCGCAGCGGGCAGCCCTCGAAGCCGGCGATGGCGAGGCCCAGGGCCTCGAGGGTCTCCGCTTCCGCGGCCATTTGCCGGGCTTCGGAAACGGCGTCACCGGCTGAGGCGACCGGCGTCACCGAGGCTGTGGCCTTGGCCACCGCCTTGACGGCCGGCGGCGGAGCGACGTGGGTCCGGTCGACCGGAGCGTCCTCGAAACAGGCGTCGACCCCTGCGTCGCGCCAGAAGGCGAGCAGACTTTCAGCTTTGGCGGGGTTGAGAGAATGAGGGTTCATGGTGATCAGCACAGGGATAGTCCTTGACCACCCTTGCGTCACCTTCGGATAAGCGGAAAACAGCAAGACCCCCGGAGCGAAATCGGATCATCCGCGTCGCGGATGATCTCAGATTTTCGCTCCAGCATGTTCAACGAGGCCATTCCCAGGATTTGATTTGATCAAATCCAAAGCAGGAATGGCCGACACCGAGGATTCTGGTCATGGCCGACGATGCCATCGAAGGCGGCGCAACCAGCGCCTGGCAGGAAGCCGTGATCGACAAACTGCCGCCCGCCGAGGCCCTCGCCGGGGTTGAGCGGGAGGTCATGGAGTATGACGTCGTCATCGTCGGTGGCGGCCCCGCCGGCCTGTCCGCGGCCATCCGCCTGAAGCAGCGGGCGGAAAAGGACGGCAAGGACATCTCCGTCGCGGTGCTGGAGAAGTCGGCCGAGGTCGGTGGACATATCCTGTCCGGTGCCGTGATCGATCCGAAGGCGTTGAACGAGCTCTTCCCCGACTGGAAGGAACGCGGGGCACCGCTGGAGACGCCGGTCACCGAGGACCGGTTCATGATTCTGGGACCGATGGGTCAGGCTTCCCTGCCCATGCCCCTGCTGCCGCCGATCATGCACAATGACGGCTGCTACATCGCCTCGCTGGGCAATGTGGCGCGCTGGCTGGGCGAACAGGCCGAGGCGCTGGGCGTCGAGGTCTATCCCGGCATGGCCGCCAGCCATGTGGTCTGGGACGAGCCCTCCGGCCGGGTGAAGGGCGTCGTCGCCGGCGTCTTCGGCATCGACCGCCACGGCAAGCCCACCGACGATTTCCAGCCCGGCATCGAACTGCACGGCAAATACGTCTTCATCGCCGAGGGCGTGCGCGGCTCCCTGGCCAAGACCATCATGGCGCGCCACAAGCTGTGTGATGAGGCCCAGCCGCAGAAATATGGCATCGGCCTCAAGGAGTTGTGGCAGGTCCCGGCCGAACAGCACCGCCCCGGCCTGGCCCAGCACACGACCGGCTGGCCGCTGGACGAATTCACCGGCGGCGGTAGCTTTATGTACCATTTCGGCGACCGCTACGTGGCCATCGGCTATGTCGTGCACCTGAACTACAAGAACCCGCATCTGTCGCCGTTTGACGAGTTCCAGCGGTTCAAACATCACCCCGCCATCGCCGAGCACCTCGAGGGCGGGACCCGCATCTCCTACGGCGCGCGCGCTATCACCGAGGGCGGCTGGCAGTCGGTGCCGAAGCTCAGCTTCCCCGGCGGCGTCCTGATCGGCTGTTCGGCCGGCTTCGTGAACGTGCCGCGCATCAAGGGCAGCCACAACGCCATGAAGACCGGCATGCTGGCCGCCGACGCCGCTTATGACGCCGTGCAGGCCGGGCGCGCGGGCGACCAACTGGTCGAATACCAGACCGCCTATGAGAAGAGCTGGGTCTACAAGGAACTGAAACAGGTCCGGAACGCCAAACCCTATCTGTCGAAGCTGGGAACCACGCTGGGCGGGGCCGCGGGCCTCATCGACATGTGGTTCTCGTCAATCTTCCGCGTGAACCTGCCGTGGACGCTGAAGCACGGAAAGACCGATGCCGCCTCGACCGAAAAGGCCTCGAAGCACAGGCCGATCGCCTATCCCAAGCCGGACGGGAAGCTGTCGTTCGACAAACTGTCCTCGGTCTTCATCTCCAACACCAACCACGCCGAGGAGCAGCCTGCCCATCTGAGGCTGCTCGACCCGTCCATCCCGATCCGGGTCAATCTGCCGGAATACGGCGAGCCGGCGCGGCTATACTGTCCGGCGGGCGTGTACGAGGTCCTCTACGACGAGGACGGCAAGTCCAATCCGCGTTTCCAGATCAACGCCCAGAACTGCGTCCACTGCAAAACCTGTGACATCAAGGATCCGTCGCAGAACATCGTCTGGACGACGCCAGAGGGCGGCGGCGGGCCGAACTATCCGAATATGTGACGCCAAAACTTCATGGGGTGGGCGAGAGGCCTTGTCGCCGCCTCATAAAGCGGGAAGGTTCGCGGTCATGCGCCTTTCCCGCCTGACCCTGCTCCTGACCGCCTGCGCCCTGACGGCGCTGGCTGTTCCTGTTTCCGCACAGGATGCGGCGCCCCTCGCAAGTCCGGCGGTGCCGGCTGCGGAAGAGCCGGCCGAACCCGCCACGCTCCCGATTCCTGCGGTCTGGGCACCGGTGCCCGTCGATACCGCGGGGCAGTCCGCCTACGGTCTGTACCTGTCCGGTCTGCTGGCCAGTTTCCGCGGCGAGTACACCCAGGGCTCGGACCTGCTGGCGCAGAGCCAAAGTCTGGTCCCGGAGCAGCCGCGCGTCGGATTCGACACCTTCCGCGCCGGACTGCTGGCCGGTGACCTTGATGTCATCGTCCGGATTTCACCGGAGCTTTTGAGCGACCCGGCACTCGCAGATGCGTCCAGGCTGGCCGGCGCGGTCTTTGCCGTTCAACGCGGCGATGCGAAGGCCGGACTGGCGATCCTGGACTCGGGTGATTTTGATCCGGCATTCGCCCTGGCGGCGCGCCTGATGCGCGCACCGGTCGCCGCCGCAGCGAACGACTGGACCGCAGCCCTCCGGCCGGTGTCGCTGTCGACCAGCGATCCGGCCACCCTGATCCTGCTGCATCAACATGCCCGTTTGCTGGAGACACGCCGCCGCTACGCCGAGGCGGAGGCGGCCTTTCAGACCCTGCTCGAGGTTCCGATCGCGACCCAGCTGTTCGCAAGGGACTATGCCGACTTCCTGAAGCGCCGCGGCCGGAATGCCGAGGCGCTTGCCTACTATCGGCGTGTGCTGGACTCCGTCTCGCCGACCGGGGCGGATACGGCGGCGGAAGCCCGTGAACTGATGCAGACCCGCCCGCCGGCTGCGCCCACGGCGACCGAGCTGGCGGCCCAGGGCCTCAGATACGCGGCGATATTTCTCGGCCCCAGCCCTGAGGCCCGTTCGCAGGTCGTGATCTACCTCAGGATGGCGGAGGCTCTTCACGACGACGATGAGATCGCCCTTCAGCTTGGACAGGTTCTGGCTGCTGGAACCCAGCAGGACGAGGCTCGCGCGGCATTTGAACGGGTTAGGCCGGACAACCCGGTCCGCTATTCCGAGGCGCAATTCGGCATCGGGTTGAGCTATGCGAGCGAGCAGCGCCCGATCGAGGCTCTCGCGGCCTTCCAGCGTGCGAGCCTGGCGGCACCGGGCGATGCGCAGATTCTCAGACTGATGGCGATCCAGCTGAAAGGCCTCGGCCGTCATGAGGAAGCGCTCGGCGTCATCGACGACCCAAGCGCGAACGCTGCACGGGCCCTTCCGGAGATCCGCGAAATCCGTGGCCTCACCCTCCAGTCGCTCGGCCGGGTTGAGGAGGCAGAGGCTGAGCTTTGGGCGGCGCTTCAGGCCGCACCCGAAAATCCCTCCCTGCTCAACTCGCTCGGCTATATGTGGGTCGATAGCGGGCGGCGCGTGGAACAGGGTGCCGGGATGCTCGCCCGCGCCCACGCCGCCGAGCCCGATAACGGCAACATCCAGGACTCGCTCGGCTGGGCCCAGTTCCGGCAGGGCCAGTATGATATCGCCGTCGAAACTCTTGAGGGCGCCGTCAGCAAGGAACCGGCCAACGCCGAGATCAACGACCACCTCGGCGACGCCTACTGGCAGGTCGGCCGGACGCGCGAGGCCCGGTGGCAGTGGAGCCGGGTGCTGACGCTGGAGCCAGAAGACGAGCGCCGGGCCGAGGTCGAGCAGAAGCTGGCCAACGGCCTGTCGGTCGCGCCGCCGGTGTCCGTCGGCCAACCCTGAGCCATGGCTGCCATCTCCCGGCTCGCGCCTGCCAAGGTCAATCTGTTCCTGCATGTCGGGCCGCTCGAGGCGGACGGCTATCACCCGCTGGCCAGTCTCGTCGCCTTCGCTGACGTCGGGGATCGGCTGACCGTCGAACCGGCGGACCACCTTTCCCTTGCCGTCACGGGGCCGTTCGCCGACGCGCTCGACGGCGAAGGGGACAATCTGGTGCTGCGGGCGGTGCGGGCGCTAGGCGCGGCGGCGGGGATCGGGGAACCCGGGCTGGCCATCACCCTCGACAAGCAACTGCCCGTCGCCGCCGGGCTGGGCGGCGGCTCGTCGGATGCCGGGGCGGCGCTGAAGCTGGCGCGCGATGGGCTGGGTCTGCCGTTCGACGATGCGGCGCTGGCGGGGATCGCCGCCGGTATCGGTGCCGACGGCCCGATGTGCCTGCACGCCCGGGCCGCCTGGGCGGAGGGGCGGGGTGAGGTCCTGACCTTCGAGGGGGGGCTACCGCCACTCCCTGCCTTGCTGGTCAATCCCGGCGTTCCCTCCTCGACCGGTGCAGTCTATCGCGGCTTCGATGCCGAACCGTCCGGCCGTGACGACCGTCCGGCGCCGCCACCGGACTGGGGGGCCTCCTCCGTGATCGACTGGCTGGCCGCCCAGCGAAACGACCTGCAGGCACCGGCCGTTGCCCTCGCGCCAGCCATCGGCGAGGCCCTCTCGGTCACCGCAGCCCTGCACGGCGTGCGCCTGACGCGAATGTCGGGCTCGGGGGCCACCGTCTTCGCCCTGTTCGACACGATCGCCGCCGCGAAGGCCGCTGGAGAAATACTGGGAGGCGATCGGCCCGACTGGTGGGTCCGACCAACCCTCCTGCGCTAGCCATCGGGTGTCGCCTTAACCGCAGGCAAACGCGTCTCTGGCAGACTGGATCTATGGAAACGCTCTCGCCTGCCTGGATCGCCGCCTTTGAAGCCGTGTTCAACAAGGTCCCGGTCGAGGATCGCGCCCGGCTTCATGCCCTCAAGGACGCTGCCGCCGCTGCGGCCGCTGCCGCCGCTCCGCACTGGGATTTCGATCAGCCGGGCCATCGTGCCGAAGAGGCCCTGGCCGAGGCCTTCGGCCCCGCGCTGACCGACGATCACCGCCGCGCGCTGGTCGCGCTGTGGGCGCTGGAGATGCCCGCGCGTATTCAGGCCGCCGACCTGCCGGACGCTGTGCTGGGGCTCTATCCGGAGTGGATCGGCCGTCTGGCCGACTTCCTGACGGCCGCCGCCGATCCCTATGACCGCGATTTCCGGGCCAAGGATGTTCGCATCTCGTTGGTCCTCAGCGTGCCCGGAGCCCGTACCCAGATGATCGACCTTTCCTCGCCCCTGGGGCCGGGGCAGGTGCTGCGCCATGCGCGCGAGGGCTGGGGCTGGTCGGTGATCCCGGCCTATGCCGCCGCCCGGGCCTGGAAGCCCTGGCTGGAGGTCCATACCGAAAGCCGCGAACTGTCGGACTTCAACGAGGCCGGCTGGGACCGCGCCTGGGCCACCGCCGCCGAGATCTGCAAACGCCGTCCGGAGATGGCCGGCATGCTGGGCTCCAGCTGGTTCTATGATCCGCCGCTGGAGCAGATCAGCCCGCGTCTGGCCTATCTGCGGCTCAACCTGCTGAAGCACGGGGCCTTCATGGTGCATCAGGGGCCGGGCGAGATTCACACCCGGCGTGCCGCCACCTCCTCGCCGACCCGCGCCGCCCTTATCGAGGCGGGCGAATACACGGCCCGTTCGTGGATCGTCGCCTTCCCGCGCGCCGCCCTGATCAAATGGGCGGATGGGCGCAAGGCGGCAGAGATGCGCGAAGCGGCGTAGCTCTCTTTCGCTATTGGCTGACCTTGGCCCAGGCCGCGCCGATCGGCGCGATCTCAAGCCCGGCGGCCTTCGCAAGCCGTAGCACCCCATCGAGATCGGCGGGCGTGCAGCCGTAGTCCGTGGGCCGGTCGCTCACATCGTGGCCGTAGGCGGTCAGCCAACCCTTCGACGCAGCGGCTTCGGCCATCAGGCCCTCGAGATCGTAGCCGGACAGGCGGCGGCGCTCGAGGCCAATACTCTTGATCAGAGCCCGGTCCTCGGGGCCGGCGTTGACGCCGTCCCTGACGCCGCGGGCCATGGCGAACCGCTCCCGGACCAGCCGCTTGGCCCCGACCGTGGCATCGCCGAACGGCCAGGCGAAGGTGGTCATGCGGTGGCCGTCCAGCCGCTCCGCGACCCAGGCGGCATTGGCGTCGAGGCTGAGGCGGAGGGCTTCGGTATCCATGCGCAGGGCGCTGGTATGGCCGAAGGTGTGACAGCCGACCTCGTGACCGGTGGCATGCAGGGCCTGCAGATGCGGAACCCGGAACTGGTCGCGGTCCATGTTGATCCCGTCCGCGAGGCCGCCACAGACATAGTAGGTGGCCTTCACGCCGTGGTCGGTGAGGACCGGGCCGGCCTCGGTCCAGGCGCTGGCGGGGAAGTCGTCGAAGCTCAGGGAGAAGACGCCGCGCGCCGGCGCGATGGTCACCCCCTCGATGTCGAGATAGCGCGCGGCCCGCCGGCGCATCTGGTCGATCTGCTTCATGGGGCGAACGCTAGCGGCCGACGCTTAACATTCCGTCCTCCGTGCCTCCCGGCGAAGCCGGAATCGGTGGCTGAGAGCCCCGGTTCGTCACAACGGGCACGACGATGTCACAACGGGCACAACGGGACCGGAGCCTGGCGCGGACCCCGTTGTGTCCGCCGTGGGTCCGTTGTGTTCGTTGTGATGAACCCGGCATCCGGGCTCCTTGCCGCCAAAGGGCCGCCCGTCTAGGGTCCGCGCCTCTCATTTTGCGACTGCGAACAGCCTGACGTGACCACCGAACCGCTCGCCTTCCAGGACCTGATCCTGACGCTCCACAAATACTGGGGCGATCAGGGCTGCGCGATCCTGCAGCCCTATGACATCGAGGTCGGGGCGGGGACCCTGCACCCTGCGACGGTGCTGAGGGCGCTGGGACCGCGTCCGTGGAAGGCGGCCTATGTGCAGCCGTCACGGCGGCCCGGCGACGGGCGCTATGGCGAAAATCCCAATAGATTACAGCACTATTACCAGTATCAGGTAATCCTGAAGCCGAACCCGGACGACCTGCAGGCCCTGTATCTGGGGTCGCTGGAAGCGATCGGGATCGACCCGAAACTGCACGACATCCGCTTCGTCGAGGACGACTGGGAGAACCCGACCGTGGGGGCCTGGGGGCTGGGCTGGGAGGTCTGGTGCGACGGGATGGAGGTGACGCAGTTCACCTATTTCCAGGGCGTGGGCGGGATCGAGGTCGATGTGGTCTCGGGCGAGCTGACCTATGGGCTGGAGCGGCTGGCGATGTATGTCCAGGGCGTCGACAACGTCTACGACCTGAAGTTCACCAAGGAGGGGCTGACCTATGGGGAGGTCTTCCTCGAGAACGAGCGCCAGCAGTCAGAGGCCAATTTTCACGGCTATGACGTCGACGGGTTGAAGCGCCGGTTTGAGGACATGGTCAGTGAGGTCGGGCGCCTTCTGGCGATGAAGGGGCCGCAGGATCAGGCGCTGGTGCTGCCGGCCTATGATCAGGTGCTGAAGGCCAGCCACCTGTTCAACCTGATGGACGCGCGCGGGGCGATCGCGGTGGCCGAGCGGCAGAGCTACATCGGGCGGATCAGGGACCTCTGCAAGGCCTGCGCGACCGAATGGGTCGAGCAGGAAAGGGGGCGCGTCTGATGGCCCAGCTGCTGATCGAACTGTTTTCCGAAGAGATCCCGGCCCGCATGCAGGGCGGGGCGGCGCGCGACCTGGAGCGGATGGCCGCCGAGCGGCTGAAGGCCGCCGGGCTGACGTATGACGCCCTGACGACCTTCGCGGGACCGCGGCGGCTGACGCTGGTTGTCGAGGGGCTGCCCAAGGCGACGCCGGACCGCGAGGAAGAGGTCAAGGGACCACGGGCCAATGCGCCCGAACAGGCGTTGGAAGGCTTCCTGCGCAAGACCGGCCTGACCAGGGAGCAGCTGGTCGAACGCGACGGGGTCTTCTTCGCCGTGATCAGCAGCAAGGGCCAGCCGACGGCGGCCCTGATCCCGGAGATGGTCGACCAGATCGTCCGGGGCTTCCCCTGGCCCAAGTCGATGCGCTGGGGTTCTGGCACGCTGCGCTGGGTGCGGCCGCTGAAGCGGATCGTCGCCCTGTTCGACGGCCATGTCGTGCCGTTCGAGATCGAGGGCATCGCCTCGGGCGACCTGACCGAAGGGCATCGCTTCCTCGGCTGCGGCCGGGCGTTTGCGGTCAAGGATTTCGCCGACTATCGCGCCAGGCTGGAGAGCGATTTCGTCCTGTTGGACGCGGCCGACCGGCGGCTGAAGATCCTCGAGGCGGCGCATAAGGTCTGCGCCGACCGGGGCCTCGCCCTCGTCGATGACGACGGCCTGCTGGACGAGGTGGCGGGGCTGGCCGAATGGCCGACGCCGATCCTCGGTGACATGGACCCGGCCTTCCTCAGCCTGCCGCCCGAGGTGGTCCGGCTGTCGATGAAGGTGCACCAGAAATACTTTGCGGTGCGCAGTTCTTCCTCCGCAGGGGGGAGTACGCGCGAAGCGGGGGAGGGGGGCTTCTCCGCACCGCCGCTGGCCCCGCATTTCGTGGTCGTGGCCAATGTCGAGGCGACGGATGGGGGCAAGGCGCTGGCCGCCGGCAACAGTCGCGTGCTGTCGGCCCGTCTGGATGACGCCCGCTTCTTCTGGGACGAGGACCTGAAGACGGGGTTCGAGGTCTGGTCGAAGAAGCTGGAGGGGGTGACCTTCCATGCGAAGCTGGGGACGCTGGCCGAGCGGGTCGAGCGGATCGCGGCGTTGGCGCGGGAGATTGCGCCGCTGGTCGGGGCCGATGCGGATCAGGCGGAGGTTGCTGCGCGATTGGCGAAGGCTGATCTGGCGAGCGCCATGGTCGGGGAGTTCCCCGAACTGCAGGGGGTCATGGGCGGCTACTATGCCCGCGCCCTTTCTTCTCCCCTTCCCCTCGACGGGGAAGGGGTCGGGGGATGGGGTGGAGCCGCGTCGCGTCAGGCTATGGCGCATGAGGCGTCGTCGCCTGTCCGCCCGAGCCCATCCGCGCCCGCCGACCGGCAGTCTGCCTCCACCCCCTCCCAACCCTCCCCCGTCGAGGGGGAGGGCTATGTCGACGCCGTCGCCGATGCCGTGCGGGATCACTACAAGCCGCAGGGCCCGGCCGACTCCGTGCCGACCGCGCCGCTGACGGTGGCCGTGGCACTGGCGGACAAGCTGGACACGCTGGTCGGATTCTTTGCGATCGATGAGAAGCCGACGGGTTCGAAGGACCCGTTCGCACTTCGGCGGGCGGCGTTGGGGGTGATCCGGCTGGTGCTGGATAATCAGGCGCGCATCGGACTGTCCAACCAAGCTGTCGCTCCTGCCTTGGCGGGTCTCTCGGGCGTAGCCCGGGCCGTCGACAAACTGTCGATCGAGACCGAAGTGGTCGCCTTCTTCGCCGACCGCCTGAAGGTCCTGCTCCGTGATCAGGGCAAGCGCCACGATCTCGTGGACGCCGTCTTCGCGCTGGGCGATGACGACCTCGTCCGGATCGTGCGGCGGGTGGAGGCGCTCGACGCCTTCCTCGCCACGGACGACGGGGTCAATCTGCTGGCCGGGTACAAGCGGGCGTCCAACATCCTGAAGGCCGAGGAGAAGAAGGGGCCCGTGCCGACCGGCGAGGTCCGGACCGGCCTGCCGGGCCAGCCGGAGCAGGAGACCGCCCTGGCGCTGGCCGCCGCCGCCGCCGCGACCGCCGTGGACGCCGCCCTGGAGACCGAGGATTTCGCCGCCGCCATGACCGCGCTGTCGCAGTTGCGGGCGCCGGTGGATGCCTTTTTCGACAAGGTGATGGTCAATTCGGACGTCGCCGAAGAGCGGGACAACCGGTTGAAACTGCTGGGGCAGGTGCGCAGCGTGATGGGCCGGGTGGCGGATTTCGGGATGGTCGGGGGGTAGGGCTGCGGCCCCAGCCGCTATCGTCATTCCGGGCGAAGAGACGCGAAGCGGCTCGAAGACCCGGAACCCGGCGGCGCCGCGACGGCGGCGAAACACCTGCGATGGTGGCTGGTCCCCTTCTGATTGCGCTCCCGACAGCTTCTCGCTCTCGCGCGCCGCTGGGTTCCGGGTCTCGCCAAGGCTCGCCCGGAATGACGACGGCGGGTGGGGAGCGGTGCCCGACTGCGCCCCCGAAAAAATGCCGAAAAGCTGCCTTCTCGACCCTCTCCGGGCATCAGCAATGCGCAGCTGGGCCGTGGGTTACACCGCGCCTGGGGCGGTCGCGGTTCCGTGGATTGTCAAAGACCGGCGGCGGTCCGGGGAGCGCCGGGGTCTATTTTACGGGGGCACCGACCTGCGCTGAGGAGAAAAATTTCGTGCAGGGGCGAGAAGGGACCTTCGGGGGTCGAAAGGGGACGGAGGATCGGGGGCGGGACGGGAGTCCTCAGCGCCCGAGGGCGGGCTGGTCCATGAAGGCCGCATCCAGACCGTAGGTCGCGAACCGTGCGAGGCGCTCGCGCAGCCGACCATGAGCCGCAGGTTCGGTGCCGATGCGGTCGGGCTCGGGCAGGAAGGCGTTTTCGGCGCGGAAGGTCCAGGCGGCGACCTTGAGACCTGCCGTGTGGGCGTCGGTGATCAGGGTTGAGGGCGTGCCGGGGGTCGGTTCGATCAGGGCCGTGTCGGTGCCGATCCAGCCGGCGTAGGCAGCGATGTCGGCGAGTCCCTGCGGCGTGGTCATGGCGGCGTAGCTCAGGTCCGGGCGGTCGGCCGGGCCGCCTCCGGAGGCGACCAGCTGCAGCAGCGGCGTCGCAATGCGGGCGCGCAGGCGCTGCAGGGGGCCAACCTCGAAACACTGGACGATCACGGGGGCGTCGGCGCCGGTCAGGCCGCGCCTTTCCAGCACAGCGACGAAGGCATCCTCCATCGGCAGGCCTATGGCGGCGAAATAGGTCGGGTGTTTCAGCTCGGGGGCGATGCCGACGCCCGCCGCGGCGGCGATGTCGAGGGCCTCGTCAAAGGTCAGGATCGGCTCCTGCCCGTCGAAGGCGGTGTTGGCGGGGCGGAGCTCGGGCAGGCGTTCGCGGGCGCGCAGGGTCTTCAGTTCGGCGAGGGTGAAGTCCTCGGTGAACCAGCCGGTAAGGGTCTCGCCGTCGATGGTCTTGGTGGCGCGGCGCGCGGCGAATTCGGGACGGTCGGCGACGTCGGTGGTGCCGCCGATCTCATTCTCATGGCGCACGATCAGGACGCCGTCGCGGCTGAAGACCAGATCGGGCTCGATGACGTCGGCCCCCTGCCGGATGGCGAGCTCATAGGCCGCGCGGGTGTGCTCCGGGCGTTCGCCCGAGGCCCCGCGGTGGGCGATGATCAGGGGATGGGCCAGCGCGGGGCTCGCGGTGAGGAGGATGAGCGTGAGCAGGATGAGCCGGATCATGCGCCGGGGATAGGGGCGGGCGA
>Ga0247844_1002577_pt1 | contig 29269 bp, 3 predicted proteins | sample LaCtaG_FD_192421 | JGI IMG/M metagenome (GOLD analysis project Ga0247844, IMG submission 192421) | Freshwater microbial communities from meromictic Lake La Cruz, Castile-La Mancha, Spain - LaCruzMarch201714.5m_1 | ecosystem: Environmental > Aquatic > Freshwater > Lake | place: Spain: Castile-La...
GCCCCGACCACGGGCGAAACCACCGATTCCGATCCTGGCAGCGCCACCGTCACGCTTGACGCCAGCAGCGATGAACAGATCCTCAGTGTCACCGGTGGTCTGGATGTGGCCATGGCCTTCGCTGCTCAAGGGCAAACCGGCCCCACCGGCGCCCTCTCGGTGGCCGCCTCCGCCTCTTACAACCAGCTCAGCGGCGCCATCACGGCCCAGATCGATCCCAACAGCAGCATCACCGCCAACGATCTGATCCTGAATGCCACGGATAACAGCCAGATCGGCGCCTACGCGATTGCCGGTGCTTTGAGCGCCGCCGCATCGAAGCTTTCATCCAGCTTCGGTGGCGCCTTTGTTGGAGCCGGCACCGGCAACACCATCGATCGCCCCCTCTGGGCAGTGATCGGTGATCCGGATGCCAGCACCCCCGGTAGCGGGGTGGTGCGCACCACCAGCACAACCCTCAAGGCTGAGCGAGGGACTCAATCGCGGATCATCGCCGATGCCGCGGGCGCTGCCCTCACCTGGGTCTCAGCGGGAAAAGGGTCCAAGTCAATCGCTGCCAGCTTCGCCGGCGGCTTTGCCTTCAATGAGCTCAAAGGCGGCATCACGGCCGGCATCTACAACATCACCGACTACGGCAGCAGCGGTGCCACCGCGATCACGGCCACGGGCCGAAAAGCTGATCCTTACTTGCTGGCCGACGGCAGCATCGCCAGCTTCGCCGGTGGCTTTGCCGTCAGCGTCGACCTGGGCTCCACTGGGGGTCAGGCCATGGCCGCCGGCGGTGCCTTGGGGCTGGCCGTCAGCACGAACACCATCAGCGATGCGGTGACGGCGAAGATCGCCAACCTGCGCCTGGCCGATTCCCGCACCTTGAAGCTTGGCTCCCTCGCCATCGAGGCCAAGGATGAGCGGCAACTCAACACCCAGGCCACCGGCGACAGCCTCACGGTTTCCCGCACTGGAGGCACGGCCGTGGCGGTGGGTGTAGGCGCCGCCAGCAGCCGCAACACCATGGAGGCAGCCGTCAACGCCGCGGTGGAGCTCGGCCGCGATCAGGTGCTCGATGTGGCCGATGATCTGACCGTTGAAGCCCAGTCCCTGGCCCAGATCGAGGCCTTCGCCCTCGCCGTGGCGCTCTCCTTCGCCGATGGCTCCAGCGGCGTAGCCCTAGCCGGCGGCGGTGCCGGCAGCACCAACACGATCACCGCCCCGGTCACGGCGCGGGTGAAGGCGGGCACGGTCAAAGGCGGCACCAACAAGACCGCGCAGACGACGATCAAGGCCGCCAGCGGCGAAACCAATGCCCAAGGTGATGTCACCAACAGCCGCGAACTGGTGGCGCGCCTCGGGGCGGGATCCCTGGCCGTCGCCCGCGGCCGGTCGGCCACCTCCTTCGGGGCCAGCATCGGCGCCGTCGATGTTGACAACACCCTCAAGGGCGCTGTGACCGCCGAGCTGCAGGCCGACAGCGTGGATCTGCCCGGGGCGCTGAACCTCAGCAGCGTCAGCGCTGACAAGGTCGACACCACCGTGGCGGCGGCCTCGATGGCGGTCGGCGTGAGCCAGACGAATGCCACTGGCGTCGCCATCGCCCTCTCGGGGGCGGGCGCCGGGGCGCGCAACACCCTGGATGCGGCCAGCTCCGCCACCGTGGTGCGGTTCTCGGATGCGCTCAGCGATGCCACCGGAGCGCTCACAGTCGGTGGAGCGCTGAACCTCACCAGCATCAGCACCGGATCGATCGAGGCCAATGTTGGCAGCGGCTCCCTGGCGGTGTCCTACGCCGGAAACGACAGCGCTTCCCTCTCGCTTGCTCCTGCGGTGGGCGTTGCGGTGGCCACCAACACCCTCAAGGGTGACGGCAACGCGGCCTTGAAGGGGTTTGGCAGCGTGACGGTGGGCGGTGACCTGAGCCTCAGCAGCACCAGCACCCGCACGATCGACTCCACTTCGGTAGCCGTGGCGATCGGTGTTGCCATCGGCAGCAAGTTTTCCCTCGGCCTGGCCGGCGGCGGCGCCAATGCCCTCAACACCATCACCGGCGGCAGCCAGGCGCTGCTGTGGGCCGACACCATCCAGGCCGACCCAGGCACCATCAGCCTCGCCGGCACCAGCAGCGACACGATCACCGCCCAGGTGCAGGCGATCGCCGGCGCCGGCCAGGGCAGCGCCACGGGCAGCGGCGGCGCCGTCTCGATCGGCGCTTCGGTGGCCCGCAACCGCCTTGGTGTCAGCAGCGACGGGCCAGACGCCAGCGGCGACGGCCTGGCGATCGGCGCCTCCGTCCGCGGCCACGACGGCCAGGCCGGAGTGAAGTCACTGGCGGCCCAATCGCTGACGCTGAAGGCCGACCAGACCAGCACGATCGACGCCACCGTGGGCGCCACCTCCGCCGCCATCGCCTGGACCGGCAAGGGATCCGTGGGGGTGGCAGCCAGCGGCGCCGGCTCTGAAGCCACCAACACCCTCAAGCAGAGCGTTACCGCCGAAGTGCTGGGCGCTGGCGAGGGCGCCACCCTCACCCTCGGCAACGGCGACCTGACGCTCAGCGCCAACGACACCAGCAGCCTCACAACGACCGCCTGGGGTGCTGCCCTGGCCGTGAGTGTGGCGCCTGCCGCCCAGTTCTCCGCCGCACCGGCGGTGGGGGTCTCGCTGGCCGACAACACCCTGATCCGCCGACAGAAGGCCGGGCTGCAGGGCTTCCGCCGCGATGGCAATGGCTTGGGGGGGGTCGGCAGTGCGGGAGCGGTCGCCATCTCCAGTGGCAGTACCGGCAGGATCCAAGCCACCTCTGTGGCGGTGGCGATCGCAAGCGCAGCGGCCAAGGATCTGGCGGTGGGCCTCTCGGGCGGCGGCGCCCACAGCTTTAACACCATTCTCGGGACCAACCAGGCCCTGATCGAAGACAGCGATCTCGGCGTGGACAGCGCGCCGATCGCCGGAACGTTGACCGTGACGGCCACAGACAGCACCACCATCAACAGCGAAGTGGATGCGATCGCCGCCAGCTTGACCTTTGCTGATGGCAATTCATCCGCCGCTGCTGCGATCGGCGTGGCCCTGAGCCGCAACTTCATCGGCGAAACCCAGGGCAACAGCGGGGTGAGCGGTGGCGATCCCAAGCCCTATGACAATTCGGTGGTCGTTCCGGGCGGCTGGTCTGGGAAGGGCAACCTGCTGCAGGCGAGCATCAGCGGCAGCAACCTTCACCTCAGCGGTGATCTCACCCTTAAGGCCGAACAGAGCAGCACGATCACGGCCTATGTGGACAGCTTTGCGGCTGCTCTTGGCGTCTCCAACCAGGTCGGCATCGCCCTGAGCGGCTCCGGGGCCGAGTCCACCAACCGGACCCTGCAGACCGTGCTCGCCAACCTGGGACAGAACCAACCGGACCCCGCAGCCAGAACCGCGCTCCAGGCCGGCGCCGTGACGGTGCAGGCCAAGGACACCTCCTCGATTGATGCCACCGCCTGGGGTGCGGCCATCGGCGCCAACTTCGGCGGCTCTACATCGTTCAGCGGTGCGATCGGTGTCTCCCTGGCGCGCAATACCTTGAACGATCAGGTTGAAAGCCGCCTACACGGGATCAGGGGCGGAGCAAAATCCCTGTCCAGCTTGGTGGTCACTGCTGACAAGTCGAGGCCAAATCCCAATGATCCTGCCCCGACCATCAAGGCCACCTCCGCAGCCGTTTCGCTGGCATTGTCGTTTTCCGGCGGAACCGGCATCTCGCTTTCCGGCGGCGGCGCCGATGCCATCAACACCGTGCTGGGCGATGTGCTCAGCGGCGTTGAGGATGTGGATCTGCAGACCACGGGCGCGATCAGCCTCAGCGCCTCCAATGACCAGCAGCTGAAGGCGGGTGTGGGTGCGGGCGTCGGCTCCGGATCGTTCGCCCCCAGCGGCGGCAGCGTGGCGGTGGGCGCCGTGAGGACGAAGAACCTGATTGGCGTGGACTCGCTGGAATCCTCTGCCAACAAGGCGGCTGTGCGCAGCTCCCTCAACCGCAGCCGCCTCAGCAGTGGCGGCGACATCAGCCTCACCAGCCTGAGCACCACCAGTTACGACGCGATGGCGGTCCCGGTCAGTGTCGCCCTCAGCACCGGCTTGGTGAGCGGCAGCTTCTCGGGCGCTTTCAATGATTCCCGCATCGCCAATGCCATCGCTGCGGAAAGCAAGGGCAGCACGCTGGTTTCCGGCGGCGACCTGATCATCACCGCCACGGGCGACAGCCAGGTCAGCCGGGCCATCACCGATGGCGGCGCCCTCAGCGCCACCTTCAACGCCTCGGGGCTCTCTCTGGCTGTGGGCGCCGCCCAGAACAACAACCGCATTGACAACAGCATCACCGTCACGATCGATGACGGCGCCAGCCAGACCCCACCTGCTGCCGGCCGATCGGCGCTGCAGGCCCAACGGCATCTGATCGCCGGCGCCGTTGATGAACGGTCTGCGATGACCAACGTGCAGGCCATCCCGGTGGCCGCCGCCCTCGGCGGGGCGCTCGCCCTGGCCGGCGGTGGCGCCGGCATCGATTCCACGGTGGCAAACACCGTCACCACCACCATCCAGGGAGCCGTAGACCTCAGCGCCGGCGTCAGCGGGGTGCCGAACGGTGATGGCACCACATCGCTGGTGCAGTTCGTGCAGCAGAGCCCGCAGCTCGCCGACCAGGGCGGCATCCAGCAGACCGATCTGTTCAGCACAGGGCCGCTACGCATCGGCGACACGCTGACGTTGACCATCACCCAGGGCACCACCCCGCTGCCGGTGAGCTGCACCTTCACCAGCCTCGACCCAGAGACCCAGCTGCAGCAGTTGGCGGCGGCGATCAACGCCGTGGCCTCGGCACCCTTCGGCATCAACGCCAGGGTGTTCAGCGCTGGGCAAGGCGCGGAAGTGCGTTATGGGGTTGAGCTCAGCGGTGCTGCCGGCGTCGGCTTCACCGTGAGCGGGCTCATGCTCAGCGGCGCGGTGCCCACCAGCGGCACGCTGTTGCTGGCCAGCGGCAGCCTGAAGCCAGAGGTGGCGCCAGACCAGAAGTCGGCGCAGGCTGATAAAACCGAGGGCAACAGCCTGGATGGCCAGATCGTGGCGGTGTCGGTTGCGGCGGCCGCCACGGGCGGCATCGCGGTGGGAGCTGCCGTGGTCAAGAACACGATGAGCACGCAGAACAGCCTGACGCTGGGTGCTACAAGCAATCAGACCCAACCGTTGGCTTATCCATCCCTTCGCTCAAGTGCAGATCTGAAACTGCTCAGCCAGGGACGCAACCGAATCAACCGCACCGAGGCCATTTCCGTGACCGGCGCCGGTGGCGCCACCTTTGCTGTGGCAGCTGTCGTCAACACCGCTGATGCCGTGGTGGATGGGAGCACCCGCACCCTGGTGAACGGCGGCAGCCTGAGGGCTGACCAGGGGCAGTTGCAGGTGCAGGCCACGGCCGAGAACACGCTGGAATCCAGCGCCTATGGAGGCCAGGGAACGGGTTCCGGCACTGCTTCCGTCGGTTTCGGCTACTTCCAGGCCCGCAGCACCCTGGGCCGTAGTGGCGGCGATCCCGAACTGGAGGCTCGGCTTGGCGACGGGGTGATCGGCCGCGCAGGCTCGATCAACCTCAGCTCCACCAGCCAGGACACGATCCACGCCGATTCGGTCAGTGCCGGGTTGGGGGTGGGTGGCGTTTTTGCCTTGACAGTCGCCGGGGCCCGCAGTGAGGCCAACACCCACCAGAGCGTTCGCGCGGCGATCGGAGACAACGCCGATCTGCTGGCCAGTCAATCCTTCAGCATCAATGCCAGCGCCGACCAGAGCAACCGCGATGGTGATCAGGGGCAGATTGACAGTCGTGCCCAGGGCATTGCCATCGCCGTCGGACTGACCTTCGGTGTCGCCGGTGGCGGTGCCGGCACCGACAACACGATCGCCAGTGAAGGGCAGATCATGGTGGGCAAGAACGCCAGACTGGTGTCGCCTCAGCTTAATCTCACCACAAGCAATCGTCTCAGCAAGAACAAGTTTGCCTCCACCAAGTTCGAGCAAGGCGAGTTTGACTACGATGCCAACACCCGCAGTGTTGCCGGCAGCTGGGTCGGCGCCGCCATCAATCCATCCTCAACGCAGATCGGAACAGACAGCGAAACCTTTGGCAGCAGCATCCGCATCGATGACGGGGCCCTGCTGAGAGCCACAGGCAGCACAGCCACACCAGGCCGGCTGAATCTGAGCAGCAACAACGACATCTTCGCCACCGATCTCAACCTCCTCGATGCAGTATCTGGATTTGGGATCACTTATGGAGATTCCGAACTCACCAACCGGGCCAAGGCCAGCATCGATGCCGGCAAGAACAGTCGCGTGCTGAACGAGAGTGGCGATGTCATGCTGAGCAGCAGTGGCAATGCCACGATCAGCAGTTCCAGCTCAGCTTTTTCAGGCCTGGTTGGCGAAGGGTTGGCTCTTGCGAAAGCCGTCAACAAACCAACCCAGTCCATCAGCCTGGATGGCGCTCAGATCGAGGGCAATAACATCCAACTCTGGTCGGGTCTGAGCGCAACCGGAGTACCCAATATCCTGAGAACAGTCGCCGATGGTCGCAACAGCGTGCTTTCGGTGGGTGCCGCATTGGCTGACGCCACAGCTGAGACCGCTGATATCAACAGCATCACCATCAAGGCCAACAGTGACCTGCTGGCACGGGGCAATGTGGACCTGAGGGCACAGGAAAAGTTCGGCACCCGCGGCCCCGATCAGCGGAGTTCTGCCGAAGCCAACGTCAGTGTGGCCCTGGCCATCCCGATCACGGGCCTTACCACGATCACGGACACCACCACCAACACGATCAGCATCGACAAGGACGCCCAGATCACCGCCGGCCTGCAGCACGACCTGAAACTATGGACACTGCCTTACGGCGCTGATCTCGACAAGCAAAGCAGCTATCTCGGAGTGAAGCTGCCCAACGTCCTGGTGGCTGGTCAACGGCTCAACGACGAGCAAATGCTGGTCCTGGGTCTGGACCCGCGCACACCCTACGTGTACGAAATCCTGGACTCACCAGCGGGCACCGACAACGCCTTCGCCAACCTGGTGGGTGTGGTGCTGCCCGAGCGTCTCTGGCAGAACACACCGCCGCAGCTGTCCTACCTGAACCTGGGCAGCAACTTGAATGAGCAGTATCGCCAACTGCAAGATCTGATCGTCAGCTATCAGGGTGATCCAGCCCAACAAGCTCTGTACAACAGCCAGGCCCAGGATGTGCTGGCCCAGGCGAACCGCTTGGGCTTGCTGGATCAAGAAACGGGCACCATCAACGAATCGCTCAATGCCCTGGCATTGATCTTGCCGGCACTGCGCTCGGCACCGGGGTCCATTTTCCTGAATGCGCCAGGCGGCGGCACGATCACGGTGAATGGCCAGGCCTTCAGCACCACCTCAGCAATTCCCAGCAATTTGTTGGCTTTCGCTGATGCCAACATTGCGGTCAACAATGTGCTGCCGATTGTGATGGTGGGCACCGACATGCTGATCGACGACAGCCGTGTCAGCAAGACCGTGGATGGCACCTATACCGTCTTTGATCCGGGCAAGATTTACGTCAATGACAAACCCACGTCCGCCAAGGCAGCGGCACCAGCCAACACAGCCAGTCAGATCACCATCATCCAGGCGCCAGACAAAACACTGACCTACAAAGGGCAGCAAGCCCCAGTGCCAGCCGACCTCTACATCACGGGTAGCGTCGTGAATGCGAACGGCGGCGTGTCGATTGCTAACACCAAAGACAGCATCGTCATCAGCGGCGAGGTGCGCGGCAATCCAGTCAACATCAGCTCAGCCGGCGACTTTACTCTCAATAGCAAGACGTGGCAGCACATCGGCAAAGATCCAACCCAATACCTTGACTACCAGACGCTGTATTTCAATCAGGCAAGGAACCAGGAAGGCCAGCCTGTGCTTGTGCAACAGGCAACATTGAAGCCCGCAATCGACGAGCCTACAGCGGCGATTCTCTCCCGCGGCAACATCAGCATCAATGCCCTCTATCTCAACATCAACGGCCTTATCCAGAGCGGCACGCCCGACCTCAAGCTCGATGTAGCCAAGGACTTCAATCCCGCCGTCTCCCAGAGCATCGTTGGCCAGGCTGGAGCGGGCATCGCCGGTATCGCCTTTGCCAGCAGCAAGGGCACGGCGGTACCCCTGACGGGGATGGCCATGCTGAGCGATCACACGATTCACCTCGACGACATCAATGTGACCGGTGGCTCGGTGCAGCTCACGGGACAGATTCTCAGCACAGGCAATGGCCGCGTCGTGGCCCTCAACGGCCAGCCCAGCCTGACGGTCAACAACGACAGCGACTGGAATCTGGCCCTGGGGGCGGTGAACCTGGGCCCGGTGAGCGGCAAGATCAGCATCACTGACACGCCACGCCTCAATCTGGTTCCCAGTGAAGTTCGCCTGAACTCAAGTCAGCCAAACCCCAACACATTCAAGTTCTCCAATCCAACCGGCCTGAGCAACGGCATCAAGGTGCGGCCCGTCTATGACGATGGCATCATCAACAACAACGGGGTCTATGAGAGCACGACAGCTTCCCCTGTCGGAGGCGTCAGTCGTGACTTGATCTACAAGGTGAAGGTGCTTTCCCAGGACGGCTCAGGCACATTCATTCAACTGCTTGATGATCAAGAGAGGCTGGTTGCGCTAAGCAGTTGGGACCAAAATCGCAACTTCTCACTCTCGCCAATTTCAGATGTCACCCGCACCCTTTACGCATTCAACGCTGCCTCCGCGACCAACCCTCGGCCCAGCATCACGATCAAGCATCAGCTGTTTGATTCTGCTGAAGCCGGAAAGACGAATGATCCCTACATTGATGACCCCAGCAAGCCAACTGAAACCGTAACGCCGTCACCCACGGAGAATGAGGCAGGTTCACTCTATCTCACTCCCTATAACCCTTTAGCAGGTCTTGCCTACAGTTGGGCCCTCGGGCAGAGCAAGACCAACACCACGGTGAAGACCTGGGAGCAGCAAACCTTCAATCTGATCGGCTGGGATTGGACCTTCGGCAAAGACCCCACGGAACCCCCGCTCAGCGTCCAGACCACCTTCACTGACCAACAACCTCTCTTGCAGGGCCAGGCGCTGCTGCCTGCGGTGCCAACGGGCTGGCAAGCCAACAGCGGCTACAGCGTTGTCTACAACAATCGCGACCTCGAGGATCCGAAGATAACCGTCGACAACTGGACGACCGGTGGTGGATGGCTACGCAAAAAGACTTATCACACCCAGACCACAACCATTCAAGGCGGCAAAGACATCTATACGAATATCCTCAAGGCTGATTATCCAATTGCGGTGGGATTCTTGGACCGCGATCCCGCCGGTGCAGGTCAGCTCAGGATCAACAGCGGCGGTGGCATCCTGCTGCAGAACGGTGCTGATGCGAGCGGCGGCATTGATCTCAGCTCCAGCTCCGGCGACATCACTGTGCGCAACCTGCTGAACGGAGGCAACACCCCGCTACAGCTTTTGGCAGCTCAGGGATCCATCGATCTCCAGCTGGGTGCCAACACCGCCGCCACACCAAACCTCACGCTCTCAGCCCAGGCTGGCGGCGACCTCACCGTGGCGATGATCGCCAACCAGGGCAGCACCGCGGCGCTGCGCCCCCTGGCCCCCGCCAATGGCGCCGCCGCCCTAAAGGCCGGTGGCACCCTCGCGATCAGCAGCGCCGGCGCGTTGGATCTCTCCGATCAGCTGAACCTTGCCGCCGACCAGGCACTCCTGAAGGCCAACCGGATCGAGCTGGATTTAGGCGCCGGCAGCCTGGGCACCAGCGCCGAGCCCCTACGCATCGACACAGGGGACAACCTCACCAGCGGCAGTGGTGTTGCCCTGCGCATGGCCCCTGCCGGCCAGCGGGATGCGAAATCAGCCGCGGCCCTGCGCGAGATCTCCGGTTCTCTTGTCCTCGTGACTCCCTCCAGCTTCATAGGCGACCACGCTGTGGAGATTGAGGGTGACCTGCAGCTCACGGTGGATCAGGGCGCTTTGCTCGATGCCAGCCAGTCGCTCACCACGGTGGTGGACGAGGTGAGCCTGAAGCTGCTGGATGACACCTATAAATTCACCGGTGAAGCCGCCTTCCTTGCCGCCAGGGATGAGCTGCGGCGGCAGGACAGCGCCAATTACACCGACTACTGGTTCACCTATCGCAACGCCCGTCAGGCCGAGGGCGGGCAGTGGATTGCCGACCCCGAACCCCCATCTCCGTTCCAGTTCACCGCCGCTCAGCGAGCTGAGCTTGCCTTGTCACCCGACCAGGGTGGGAGGGGCATGAATGATCAGCAGATCGATGGCTACCAGGCGCAGATCAATGAGGTTCAGATTGCCACAGGAGCAGGGATCTATGACCCTGGCTACTCTTATCAGCGGCCGATCGACCAGCAGATTGCCTATGAACAGCAGCGGGTTGTCAGCCACAATCTCTATTACCATCCCCTCGATCAGGCTGTTTATCAAAACCTCTTCCCACTCCAGGCCCAGGCCGCTGGAGCTCCCGCAGCGGCACCCCGCCCTAGCGCCGCATCCCAGTCTGCCGCCATCGCCGCCAACAACCTGGCGATCGTCGCCAAGGGCAGCGTGGGCAGCAGTGGTGCGATCGAGCGCATCCTGGTGCCCGGTGGCGATTACAACCAGCTCAGCGATGCCGATGCCCAGCTGATCAGCAATGCCACCATCGACGACGTCGTTGGCCGCACCTATCAGGTGGTGCGTTACATCGGCACCACACCGCTGGATGTAAGCCAGGGTCTGCCACCCCTGGACGATGCCACATTGTTCACCGCCTACCAACCGGATTTCGTCGCCGGTGATGGCCCGGTGTATCGCTATCTGGGCAGCCCCCAGACCGACCAAAGCCTGGCCGAGGTGAACTTCAACGCCAAAGGGCCCGATCAGCAACCCCTCTGGGAGGTCTTGGCGCCCGATGCTGTTGCATCGATCACTTACAACACCACCGCCGTCGGCGTCACCCTCAGCTCAGGAGTGCTGGTGCGTGACACCCGCGCCGATCTCGTCAACGGGTCTGTGGTGCTGGTGAACAGTCCAGCCCTCTATGGCTTCTATCGCTATGAAGGCCAGCCGCAGCGCCTGGATCTGCTACTCAGTGATTTCGGCCTCGGTGCAGGAGCGGGCCCTTCGCCGTGGAGCGAAATGCTGGAGGGCACCCAGCAGGCTCCACTCACACCCCAGAAGCCGCCGGCGAGCGGCATCGTGTTGCCTGGGGCGCTGATCACCGACCCCAGCCGGCTCTCCTCGGTGTCCATCCAGCTGCGGCAGCCCTTGTCGCTGCAGCTCAGCGGCTCGCTCTCAGCCAGTGGCAGCGACATCCGGCTGCGATCCCTGGATCCCCTCCACTTAGCCACCATCACCGGCGAGGGGGTGGTGGGCATCACGGCCGCCGAGATCTCCCAGGCGGATGGTGAAGGGCTGCTTTCCCGCCAGGGTTCCCTGCAGCTGCGCTCCACCACGGGCGCCATCGGCCAGAACGACAGGCCTTTGTTGGTGCAGCTGGGAGGGGTCGCCACCCTCAATCTCTCCAGTGCCGGCGATGCAACCATCCGCAGCCCGGGCGATCTGGCCCTCGGCTCGTTGCAAGCCAACGGCATGCTCTCCCTCACCAGCGCCGGCAGCCTCTTTGATGGCGGCCGGCTGAGCAGCGAGGTGGCCCCAGCCACTGCCAACCTGCAGGCCAACTCGGTGCGCCTCGATGTCGGCGCGCAGATCGGCACGGCTGTCTCGCCGGTGTTGGTGGCTGCCACCCAGGGCCTGCAGGCCAGCAGCGGCCTCGCCACTGGTGCCGACGGGTTGATGGCCCTACGGGCGGTGGGCACCGCGGTGCCCCTGCAAGTCCTCAATGCCGGCGGAGGAGAAGCTGAGCTGTGGCTCAGTGGCGTGGGATTCAGCGCCGCGGCTTCCGCCGCCGATCCCCTCGTGCAGGCTGGCGAACTGGTGCTCGATGGGCTGACGGGCTTTGGGGAGGAAGGCGATCCGATCCACACCCGTGTCCATGCCCTTGCCGGTGCGGTGGGTCGCGATGGCCTCTACATCGCCAACCTGGGGGATCTGGCCATCACGCTGGCGGCCGATCGCAGTGGCAGCCACGCTTACCCGGGATTGAGCCTGGCCCAGGGTGGATCGATCAGCAGTGACGTCAGCCTCACCCTGGAGGGTCTACTCCAAAACGCTGCCGGAACTCTCAGCCTGCAGGCGGCCGATCAACTGCAACTGCGCCAGCAGGCCCAGGTCAGATTGGTTGACGCGGCCTCCGCCACCCTGCAGGCCACCGGGGGCCAGCTCAGCAGCCAGGCGGGGTCCACCATCACCGTCGATCAAGGAAACCTGCAGCTCGCGGGCAACGGAATGGTGCTGCAGGGCAGCCTCAACACCGGCGGCGACCTCTCCCTTGAGGGCGGCTCCGCCTCCATCTCCCTGCTGCCCTACCTCACTGATGGACAGAAGCAGGAGCTGCAAGACGCCGGCATCGATCCGGCCACGCTCACCAGCAACCTGATCCTGGCGGGCAGCCTTACCAGCCGCTACGCCGCGGGCTTCAGCCTCCAGAGCGATCGCCTGCTGGCCTTGCTCGGTGCAATCGAAACCACTGCAGCAGGAGCGTCGCTGCAGTTGCAGACCAGCAGCAGCGATGGCTTGTTGTTCCTGGGCAACTCCCTGGCCTCTGGCGGTGACCTCAGCCTCCAGGCCCTTGATGGGCCCCTCTACACGGGTATCCCGAGCCAGATCCGCACCAGCGGCACCGGGTCCCTCAGCATCAAGGCCGCCAGCGCCACCCTCAACGGCCCGATCGAGGCCGGCAGCGGAGGCGTCAAGCTGCAGGTCGGCGGACGGCTCACCCTGACGGGGGCCACCAGCTCCCAGGGGCCGGTCGCGGCGCAGGCAGCGGTGATCGCCCTAGCCGCCAGCGGCGGCATTGTCTCCCTGGACGACGTTTCCCTTGCCGCCATCGGTACGGGCCCAGACAGCGGCCTGCAGCTTGCCGGCCTGCTGCTGGCCGGCGGCAACATCGCGCCTGCTGCCCTGGCAGCCACGTCGGGACGCCGCACGAGCACCCGGGTGCCCCTCGACGGCCAGGCCGCCATCGAAAGCACGGATCAGACGCTGCAACGCGGCGACATTCAGCTCGATCCAGCCTCCAAGGCGGTGCTGCAACTGAGCAGCGCCAGTTCCGCCGTGATCGGTGGCTACAGCGATGGAACCAATGACACCGTGGTGGCGTGTGCCTGGCTGGCCGCCCCGGAGCTCTCGATCAGCAGCGTCGATCGCCCCACACTTCTGCACGATTTGATCGCCCGCGACCGGCTGACGATCCACAGCGACACGGAGCTGAATCTGCGGCCGATTGCCGTGCTCAATCTCGGTTCGCCGAATCCCTCAGATTCAGGGGCGACCACTCCCGAGGCCAGTCTGGAGTTGACGGCACCGTCGATCAACCTGAGCCACGATGTTGCCGATCTGGTGATCGAGGCCGAGACCAGCGCACCTCAGGCGTTCCTGACCGGCAATCTCCGCGAACCACTCACCCTGGCGTTCACCGTCACCACCCCCGGTGGGCAGAGCGCTGCCTTCAGCGCCGCGGTGGTCGCCGGTCAACGCAACTCCCTGGACGAACTGCTTGTTGCCATCAACGATGCCCTGGCTACGGCTGCCGGATCTGCCGGACTGCCCCTCACCTCCATTCCCAGCCTCGGTCTGCGGGGCGCCTATCTCCGTTTCCAGCTTGGACTGTTCGGCGACTCGCCCGAGCAACTGGCCTTTGGGCTCGAGGGGGCGCTCAGCAGCGGCCTTGAGCAGCTGGGCTACATCGCATCGAGAACCAACCGACAGGGCGTGATCCCCGCCACCGTGTTCAGCCATGCCCTGGCTACCAGCATCAATGCCGGCAGCGCCGCCCAGCCCTACGACCACCTCGACTGGGGCGGTGGTGTGCGCGCCGATGCCGCCAGTGAGCAGACCAGCCTGGGTGGGACCCTGCATCTGGCTGCCAACGCCAGCACCGCCATTACGGCGGCGGTGGACGTGCCGGTGCTGAAGTTCACAGCAGATCAGGCCGCCAAGCTGCCGGAGAATCCGGACATCTTTGCTGACGCGCACCCAACCGGTCGCACTCGGGAACTGGAGATCGACTCCACCGGCAGCTTCACCCTCACCAGCCTGGTGAACACCAGTTCGGCCCCCCAGCTGGAACTGGTGCGCTACCGCTCCATCGAGGGTTCCCTGACGCTGGAGATCGGTGCCCTTCCAGACCAGCGCCAGCTCAGCAGTTCCAAGCCGATTGAACTCCAGGCCGCCACGGTCCTGAGCATTAAGCGCGATGCGGCCGTTGCCGATGGCCCCGTTGCGCTGGAGCTGCCGGCCCTGCAGGCCACCGCCGGCGGCCACCTGCTGCTCGGCGATGGCCTGCAACTGCAACTCAAGCCGAATGGGTCCCCCTCCCCGGTGAAGGGCCTCACCCTGAACGGAGCATCGGTGACCATCAGCGGCAGCATCACCAGTTCCAGTGCGATCACCACCACCGTCACGGCCAGCGCCGGCGACGTGAACCTCCAGCCCGGCAGCGTGAGCCGCAGCGTTGGCTTCAACCTCACCGGCCTGCGGGGTGACCAGACCTTTACCGCCAGCGACCATCTGTTGCAGGCCATGGCGCTTGGCTCCACCGGCGGCAACTCCGACAGCGACTCGGCTCCAAGCATCAGCCTGCAGGCCGGTACCGGCCTGATATCGAGCGCCGCCATCACCGCCGCCTCCCTGCAGATGGCGACCACCAGTGGCCTCCTGCGCACCGATCCCCAGCTGTACACCAACGCGGCTGGAGACTTGGTGGATCCGCTCGGTTACCGAGTCGACAACCAGGGGGTCTTCGTCGATGAATCCGGCGGGCCACTGTCGCCCGATCAGGCACCCATTTACGCCGGTCCACCGGCGGCGGTGCTGAGCGGCGGTGCCATCCAGGCTCCTGATCTCCGCCTGGATGCGGGCAGCGGCACCTTGCTGCTGCAGAACTCCATCACGCCTGCGGGGGTCAGCAGCACCACCCTCATGGCGTCCGCCTTCCGCGCAGCCGATCACGGCTTTGCGCTGGCAGGAGCGGTGCCCGCCAATGGCACGGCCGTGCGCTTCTACGGCGTGCAGGCCGGCGCCCTCAGCAACCTGAAGGATGGTGGGACCTACTGGGTGGTGCGATCGGCCTCTGCCCCCGGCCTGTTGCAGCTCGCTCGCAGCGCCAGTGATGCGGCCAGCGGCCAGGTGATCGCCCTCAGCCTCGCCGCCAACCTGGTGGGCGCGGCGGCGGTGGGTCAGCTGCTGCAAGCGCCCCAATCCCAGGGCAGCCAGGCCGCTCTGCGTGGTGGATCGATCGGCATGACCCAGTCGGCCACTCTGCAGGCGTCCAATCTGACGCTGACCAGCGCCGGCGCGATCGACCTGCTGGGCGAGGCCTGGCTGCTGGCGGATCGCACCACCCTGGATTATTCGACCAGCGCCGATCTACATATCGGCCGCAGCCGCAGCGATCTGCGCCGCGCCCTTCTGCAGACCGAGGTACTCACGCTCATCAGTGCTGGCGGACTGTTACTGGATGGCTATCTGGATCTCACGGGATCCAACGCCACCACCCTGGCCTTCCAGCGCGAGCTCACGATCAGCGGTGAACTCACGGCCCAGGCTGACCTGCAGATCACCACCCCCGGCCACCTGGCGATCATCGGGGCCGGCAGCATCGAAAGCGAAGGCGAGCTCACCATCAAAGCCGAATCCGTACAGGTGGCGGCCGACGCCACCCGGGCGGGATGGGAGAAGGGCACCGTGATCACCGGCGTGACGCCGATCACGACCACCGCCACGGTGCAGAGCGGCAGCGCGATGCAGGATCTGCGGCTGCCCTTTGATGCTGGGGCTGTCGCCCATCTGCAGGTGAACATCCCCACCAACACCCTGCAACTGGTGGGCCTGAACGGTGAACCCCTGCGCCACGGCCTGCAGGATGCCACTCCGCTGTACTACCAGAGCAGCGGCCTCGCCAATGGAGCAGTCGGTGGGGCGGGATTGATCAACACCAGCCCCAGCACCACCGATCCAAGTCTGGGCACCCGTTACGACGTTCTGGTACTGGACGCCACCACCTTCCAGCTAAGACGTCAGAACGCCATCGTGCCCCTCACGGCCGCGCCATTCCTCGACGGCGACGCTCTGGATGGCCTAGTGGTCAACAGCCGCGAGGTGAGCAGCACCACCACCGAAACCCGCCAAATCGGCACTACCGCCGTGGTAACGGGCTACTCCTGGTACACCTACGGACTCAATCTCCTGCAGGATGCCTTCTACAGTCCAACTAGTCAGAAGATAGTTGAAGCCTTCACCCCTGGAATAGATTTCCAGATCAACAACGTCATCTGGGGCAGCGCAGGAACGCCTGCCGCTGATCTCCCTTGGAATACCTATACACCCAGCCAGCGTCAGGCCGTTCTCGACAGCCTTGGTTATCTGCCATTTTATGCCATCGATGTCGAAAACGTCGTCAAACTGGCCAGTAAAGATGGCCAGCTAAGCAGCACACCGGTCACCAATCCCTGGTTTAACGATCCCCAGGTGCTGGTGGTGCCCAGCTCCGGTGCTCTGGCCGGCAAGGCAATCGTGGGACCGGCGGCAGCGTTCAGCGATCCCTACAGCCTGGTGAGTCGTGACCCTGGAGCCACCCAAGGATTGGCCATGATGACCAGCGTGGCGACTGCCGGTCCGCTGAGCCAACCCCTCAATGGCCTGACCCTGGAAGCCTGGGTGTATCTCGATCCGACCAGCAGCAGTAATGGCGTGATTCTTTCCAGCCAGCTGAGTTCAGTTGACGGTGGCAGTGCAACCACACCTTCGTTCAATCTGGAGGTGGCCAATGGTCATCTGGCCCTGGTCAACGACGCCGGCAGCGTGCTGATCAGCCCATCCACCGTGATCGGCAAAGAAACCCTTGCCAAAGGGCAATGGCTGCATCTGGCGGCGGCAGTCACGCCTGGCCTTGGCGGATCCAAGGGCACGGCCAGCTTGTTCATCAATGGAGTCGAAGACACCCCAACAGCCAATCAGGTCACGCTTGACTCCAGCGCACACTTCCAGAAGCTTTCGATTTCCCCGGCAGCCGCGACAGCTTCCCTCAGCGGATCGATTCGCGAAGTGAAAGTGTGGGGCCAGACCCGTACGTCGGCCCAGGTGGTGGAAGACATGACCCAGCCGCCCTACGGAGACCTCACCGCCATCGCCTATTGGTTCCCCCTGGACGGCACCGCTGAGAGCGGCATCCCCGATCGGCCAGCGGCAACGCTGGCGGCCGGTGCCACCTTCCTCGATGCCCACGGCATCAACGCCCCCGATCCCCTGGGTCTATGGCAGGAAGCGGTGGGCGATTCGGTTTTCAATGCGTCTGTTCAGTATGTCCAAGTCGGCGCAGCGCTCAAGAGCACCGCGCTGACGCAGATGGTTCAGAACCCCAGCGATCCCACAAAGACCCTGTCGCTGAAGGCCGATGTGGTGAGCACGAATCAGAACGGTCCCCTTTATAAAGTGAGTTACAAAGGCAATGGCCTGGAAAGCATCACCCTGGAGCGCAATCGCACGGTGCAGAACGCCGGCAGCTTCAGCACAAGCACGCCCATCAGCCTCACGGGCGATCAGCAGCGCAAGCCCTACTGGGTCGACAACAGCAACCAGTCGATCAGCTCCTATGACGCCAACAATTCCCAGGTGTACGGCATTGGCAAAGGGCTGGCACCGTTCCTGCAAGGAGGCACCGCCACACCAGTGCTGTCACCACCTGGGCTGGCCTACACGCTCTCGCTCACCGCAGCTGGCGGTCTGGCGCTCTATGGCCCGGATGGTGCCATTCTCTGGCAAGCCACCGATGCCAATGGCAAGCCAGTGCAGGGTGGCGTCCAAGCGCTGATGCAACCGGATGGCAACTTCGTGCTGTACAAAACAATGCAGCCTCTGGATGGCAATGGGCGATCCGATGCAGCCATCTGGTCGACTGGAACAATAACATCCGGCGCCCGTCTAATTCTGACATCTCAAGGCGGACTGCAGATCTTGAACACCAGCTCTCAGATTGTAAAAACAATATATTCAGCCCAACTCAATTCTCTTATTCTGGGGAGTGGTGCAACATTGCTGTCTGGCAAAGGAATCGCCAGCGAGCTGTTGAACAAGGGCTACCCCGCCGGTTTGCCGGAGAGCACGCTCAGCACCGCTCCAGCGAATCTCGCCACCTGGCAAACGGCCAACGTTTCCTATCCGTCAACGGGCCCGAAAATCGCAATTAACCCCGGTAATGCTCCGATTAATATGCTTGAACATTATGGCCCGGTTTTGGCCTCTACCTGGGAAAATCCTCAAGCCGTTGGTCTGGCAACCCATCTGGATCCAGGCCTCCAGGGAAGTCGCCTGAGTTTTACCTTTAACCGACTGGACCGCTGGGATAGCAACAGCGAGATCAGGCTCTATTACCTTCAAGACGGCACAACAACACCTGCGCTGATTTTTTCCAAGGCACTGCCATCAGCGAAGGCTGCAACAGTTGAATTGAGCCACCAAGAGTTCATGATCTCTGACAATAAAGTTTTTGTCGACCTCATTCCTAGGCCCTTCTTTGGTGACCTTTATGGCGATCCCAAATCCCCTGAGAATACCAATGAGCAAAGCTTCGATGTTCAGGTGACGTTAGGGGCTGGGGTGCCTGCAGGCAATCTCGTGATAACGGCTGGACCAGCCATTAGAAATGGATTTTATCCGCAGTTTGTAGTCAACAACATTCGTCTTGCCTTGCCAGACCGGCCAGCCAGCCTCCAAGCCGCCAGCAGCCCTGACCTCAAGCTTGATTACATCAACAGCACGGCTTCCCTGACTGGAGGGGCTGTTTCCGACCCCATGATCAAGGAGGTGGGATCGATTGCCAGCCCCAATCCTGTGGATAGCAACTGGGCTGCCACCCCCTCTCCAGCATGGCAATACGTTCAAGGCCAATCGCCGAGTGCCTCCGTCTTTGCCGATGTTGGCAGTACGCGCTACCAAGCTGTCCTAGGGACTGACAATCACCTCTTTTACTCCTCGAGTGTCAATGGCGGCCTCAACTGGGGGGGGTGGATCATGCTGCCAGCTGACATGACAAGCTCCAGCCCGCCAGCCCTTGCCAGCTTCAATGGCGCGCTCTATCTCGCCTATGTCGGCCAAGATCGAGACAAGAAGATCAATATTACCAAATACAATTCTACAAGCAATAGCTGGGGGAATCTTTACCAGATTCCCAATCAGGGAGCCAAGACAATCTGCATGCTCGCTGAGGGTAGCAACCTTGCTGTCTATTACCAGGGTCTGAATGATCAGATTTATCGCACCTCCACATCCAATCCGGATTCCTCCGGCAGCTGGCAGCTGAATCCTATCGAGTACAAGATTGGCACTGGCCCTGACACTGCGAGCCAGACGTCCTCTGGTCAGCTAGCGGTTGCCTCCCTGGACGGCACCACCTACCTTGCCTATCAGGGTGGAGATTCTTCCAATATCAAAAACACCATTTATCTCACAAAAAGCAATAATCAAGCATTGTCTTCTTCCTGGCTCCTCACTGGGGTGCCGCAGCCGAATACAAGCAATCACGCTGGCGTTGCTCTGGCCCGAAACCAGTCCAGCCTGGTGATCGGCTATGCCGATCTGGATGCGACGGGGTCCGTCATCTTCAGCCTCAACCAAAGCAGCAATGGCGGCTCCACGTGGAATCCCTTTGCAACGTTGAAGTCCGTTTCCGGCACCTCACTCGTTAGTCCCAGTGGCGCCACCACCTTCAGCCTGCTTGGCCTTGCGGGTTCAGCGGAATCGCGGTTGCTGACCAGCACAATCACCAATAACAATGCCCTCAATATCTGGAATGCGGCATTTGACAGTCCTAAGGATGTCGATCTAACCGTGTCGACCGGCAATGGCACTGGTTACAACTTTTTCTCGATGCCGTCGTACGGAAGCAGCTTCTTTGCCACTCCTCAATATAATCAGACCACCACCTGGCCAGTTTGGGGGCCATCAAGAACCCTCCAGGAGATCTGGAACAGCTACAACTACAACTGGCAGTCAATCCCGTTTGAAAACACGGATCAGCGCCAGAACCTCAGCTTCAGTGCCACCAGCCGGCCTGAGGCGATCACCACGCTGGAGCCTGTCTATCAGCAGTACGACATCACCACAACGCGCACCATCGCGCAACTGGATCCCAATCAGACCCTGCGACCTGTTTACGTCAGCGAAACGCGGAATAACGGCGTGCAGGTGCAAACCCAGTCCGTGGACATCCGCGGCGCGGCGGTGCGTTTCGACAGCCTGCGGGGACGCTCCGTCAATGTCAGCACCGGTAGTCGTAGCCAATTTGCCGGCAACCTCACAGCCTCTGCTGAAGGCAAGGTCACGATCTCCAGCGATGGTTCCCTGGGCTTTAGCGCCACCCAGGCCCCCGCGCCGGTCGATCCCTCCACACCGATCAGCACGATCGCGGCTGCCGAGATTCAGCTGAATGCCGCCAACGGTCTCACGCTGGGCTCCGGACTACTCCTGGCCGGCAACGGTGATCAGCCCAATCGCTCCATCGTGCTCGCTGCTGGCTCCTCAAGCCTGCAGAGCGAGGCCCTGATCGCTCCCACCACCCAGCTCAGCCTGGCCGGTGTCGATCTCTCCCTGCCCTTGGGGGGCACCAGGCCCCTGCAGGCCCAGTCCATCAACCTTGATTTCGGGTCCCTGCTCAACCTTCAGGCCAGCCAGGCAAACGCCATGGCTTCACCCCTGCTGCTGGAGCTCGGCAATGCCCCAACAGGGGTGGACAACGGCATACGACTCACCCAACCAGATCCCGCCGGCAGTCTGCGCATCAAGCACCTGCAGGCCACCCTCCCCGTAACCGTGGACGACGCAGGCTCGCTTGATCTCGCCGGATCGATCAGCGGCAGGATCCTTGATCTCGAGGCTCGGAATCTTGTGCTTTCCACGGTCACCAGCCTGGAGGCCAGCGAGAGCCTGATTCTCGACCAGCAAGGTGATTCCCGGCTCAGTTCAAACGATCTCGTTGTCGTCGCGCCCAGCCTGGCCCTCAGCAGTGGCGGTGATCTTGACCTGCAGGTCAACACAGCGGATCTCAAGGTGAGTGGAGCCGGCGCCGTGAAGATCCAGAACCTGAGCACCAATCGCAGCCGTCTGGCGGTGAGTGGAGCCGGCACCCAACAGTTCAGCGTCCGGAGTGAGCTGGTGCTGGACGGCCTGAACACCGGCTTCGGCGACGTCACGATTGCTGTGGATTCTGGCGATCTGTGGCTTGGCTCGGTTCACCAGTCCACCGCGGGTTCCCTAACCCTGATCGCGGCTAACGGACAGATCGGAAATCTCAGCCAGGTGCAACAAGATCAACGTCAGTTGGGTGCACTGTGGGTCTATGCCGCGGCTGATGTCAATCTCGATCTGCAAGGCCTGAACCGGCTGAATGCCACCAGCGAGGCGGGCAACATCCACTTCAGCTTAGCTGGGGCCCCTGCGGATCTGATGAATCTGGAATCCCTGCGAGCCCCGTCGGGTGATGTCATTCTCAACGCTGGCTTGGCTGCAGTCAGCCTGCTGAATCCCGACCAGATCCAGGCGGTCAACCTCAGCTTGAGCACTAACCAGGGCCTGCTCATCAACGACCGACAGCTAAGCACCTTGAAGGCAAGGGATCGAATCTATCTTGGTTTCAGGGATCTCCAGGGTGATCCCACCAAGCTCAGTCTGGAGACAGAAAATCCTCAGGGATCTGTGCAGATCTACTTCTCCCAGCTCGCCCTGGCTGACGCTCTTCCCACTCTGCCGCTATTGAGTACGGGCCACGTGCAGCTTAGAGGCGAGGGTGGCATGCGTCTTACCGATACGAGCTTTGGTGCTAACCAAAATCAAGTGCCCTTACATAGCTTGCTTTTCTCGGCGATTCCTTCTGGTTCTGGCCCTGTTTCGGCTGGGCTTCTTTCTGGGAATCTAGAAACCAAGTCTTTAGGGGCAATCAGCGTGCCGGTTTACTGGCCCTATGAGAGGGTCCTCGTCACACAGATCTTGGAGGATGAGAGCGGCATCCCTTATGTCCTCAAGTCAGACTCTGGCGGTTCAAACGGTGCAGCTCCAGTTCCCCAGACCCACTATCAGCCCGATGACACGCTGGCCCCTGGCTTGCCCTACCGCTACCAGGCCCTGCGCGCTTCCCAGGCTTTCGTTTCATCCAACTCGAGCGATCTGGTGGTGCAGTTTCGCAGTGACCAGAAATTACTCACCCTCAACAATCTCAGCCAGGCCAATCTCTGGGGCATCAGTGCCAGCGAGATCGACCCTGCCACCATCCAGCCGATCCTGCAGACCCAGCCTGTTGCCAGCACCAGCCTGCACGCCATGCAAACCACAGGAACGCCCAAGGCCACGGCACTGCTGACCCTCGGTGAGGAAAATAAGGCAGTGGCGCTTCAAGATTCGCAGTTTGGTTCACTGCAACCCACGGCCGTGTTGTCTCGGCTGATCCAGCAGCCAGCGGTCATCATCGTCGCCAGTGTGGATCCATCCCTGGCCGGGGCCAGCGTGTCAGTCGACGTTGTCAGCGATCCCAGCAGCGCGAATTCTCGTGCCTTGCTCTCCAGCAGTGCTCGCTCTGTTGATCGCTCCCTGGAGCCTGCCAGCGGGGCCCCCTTCACCAGCGACGGCCTTAGCACTCCTCAGAAGGTGAGTGCTGTGGTGTCAAGCGCTGGTCTCCTCAGGCTGGCGCTCGATTCGGCGCCGGCTCCCGACGTTCTGCTGGCCCTTGAAACCAGCCTCAACGGTGCGTCGCTGACGCTGTTGGCCACCCCCGACAGGCCCTCCTTCAGCGACCAGGGCAGCCTTGAGCTTCTGCTCCGTCGCCTTGGTCTCGCGCAGCCTGCCGTAGCGGCAAGCCTGGGCTGGTTCGATCCCCTTTCCGGTGGCAGCGACCCCCTGACGGCGCCCCTGGCCGGGGTCCAGCAGAGGCTTGCCCTGCATTTGGCTTGCAGCTTGGCTGACCGATTCGGCCTTTCGCGGCTGAAGCTCTACGAGGTTCTGGCCTCTGCCGTTGCAGCGCAGGCCAAGAACGGATCGCATCAGCAGGATTGGGGCGCCCTGGCCCGGGAGCTGCTGGCGGGCGTGATCCAGGCGGCTCCTGCCGCCGCCGTTCACCAGCTCTCCCTGTTGCCTGCCGTGCTGGCTGCCTGGATGCCGCAGCTGCAACGGGTGTGGAGTGGCCTGCAGGCCTCTCGCGGCAGGTTCGGCTCTGATGCCGATCTGCTCGCCGCTTCGTCTGCCTTGGCCGACGCCGTGCTGCAGCGCCTGCCGGCCCAGCTCGACAGCCTGTTCGACGGTCGCCAGTCCGCCGGTGATCTGCTTCCTGATCTGGCCAGATGGCTGAGCATGGGAGCCCCAGCTCCTGCCACGGCAACCGATCCGCAGATCAGCGTGGTCCCCTTTGGTCGTTCGGCCCTCTCCAGCGGCCAGGTTCATTTTGAGGTGCGTCTGCCGGTGACTGCCCCGAGCGGAGGCCTCCAGGTCAACTACCGCATCACGGGTCTCCAGAACACGCAAGGCCAGGTGGTCATCCCTGAAGGCGAGAGTTCCGCGCTGGTGAGCGTCTCCGTTGGGGCTGATTCCCCTAAGACGAATGGCTCAGTGGTGCTGCAACTCATGGAAGCGCCTAACGGTTACCGGATCAGCCCAGGCCAAGGCGCCGCCCGGGTGTCCGTGAAACCGCCTGCAGCGCTCTCCGGCGTGACGCCGACCGAACCGCCGTTGCTCGTGCAGGGAACTGTCGGTGATGATCTGCTCTCAAGTGCCGAGTCTGAAACAAGCTTCTTTTCGGGGCCTGGGCGTGATCGGATCGTCATCAAGCCACCATCGGGCAGCCCCGATCAGGTGCTTGATTTTGATCCAGCCCAAGGCGATCGTCTGGTGCTGCTGCGCTCAGATTTTCCAGGTGTTTCCCTCAACGATCTGGCCATTGTGCAAAACCAGTTGATGCTGGGAGACCGTCCCCTCGCCGGGTTACGGAGTCCACAGGCCACCTCCTACCCGTTCGTGCTCGATGTGAGCAATCTCGTCGAATTGGAAAATGCACCTGCACCTCCGGCTCCATTGCCAGTCCGACCGGAGCCCGGCACCCGGTTGCAATCGGTCCTCGCCGGCAGTCTCGGGCTCGTCAACGCCAACGCCAGCGATAACCGTGTCACCCTCGTCTCCGACTCGGCTGCAACGCCGTCAGCAAACGATGCCCTGGTCTGGAACGGCAATGGTCTGGTGCTTGGGGCCTCCGTCAGCGGAGCGCGGCTGATCACCCTCCAGGCGCTGGCGGGCGAGTCACTGGCACAGGAGCAGATTTCGATCCAGCTCTATCTCAGCGATGCGATGGGCCGACCTCTGGCCCCTGATGGTGTGAGCCTGGCGGCTTCTGCCCAGGCCGCGGTGATCGCCCAGGTCGGTTGCGTGCCCGACGATGCCGGCAAGATTCTGTTTGGGGGTAGCACCAGCATGCTGCTCAAGCCCGGGCAGCAGCTCAGCGCCCTGGTCTCCAGACGCAATGCCCCTGTGCAGATTCTGACGCCCATGAAGGTGATTGCCGACGGCCAGGGACTACGCCTGCACCTCGGCCCGATTGACCGTCCTGATCTCATTCTTCAGGCCAGCATTGGTATGGCCGAAACTGTTGATCTTCAGCTGGAAATCGCTAGCCGCATCGGCCTCAACGGCCTGCTCTTCCTCAATGACGGCGAGCAGGTGACCCTTGACCTTCTCTCCAACTGCGCGCTCACCAACACGCTTGGCTTCGTCAAGGTTGACATCGATAGCAGCGATCCTGCTCAGCCGCGTATCAGTGTCGCCGGACGGCCCGTCTCCAATGACGACGCCTTCCGCCAAGTTGTCCTTGAACACCTTGATCCCGGCCTGAGGGTGTCCCAGGGGGGGCATATGAGGTCCAGCCATGTCTGGACCGTGAGTTCCGGCACCGGTTTCTACAGCCCGGTAATGCTCTCCGGGCGGGGCGAAATCTTTGTTCTCGGCGCTGCCTTCAACCGCGACCAACGGGTGCACCTCAAGGGGATCGGCGACGGCGCCTACGCCTTTGAGGACCTGGCGGCTGATCAGGGCAGCGACTTTGACTACAACGACGCGGTTTTCATTCTGCGTCGGAACAACAACGCGACCATGAACGTCAGCGGCGATGTGGTGCTGGCCTCCGGAGCGGGCACGTTTGAGCTTGCCGGGCCGATCAACACGCTGTTGGGTGACTCCCAACGACAGGTGGTGCGCACATCCGGGCTGCGCGCCAACCAGCTTCAACTCGGAGCTGGCAGCGACATGGTGCTGCGCCAGGGACACCAGGCCGACAGCATCTTCATGGGAGCGGACGACGACGTGCTTGTGCTGGGACGCCAGGGTGGCGGCGGCACGATGCGCCTGGGGGCCGGTCGCGATCGGGTGATCATCGGCGCCGGCACCCTGACCTCCAACCATGGTTCCCCGGATCGCATCACCGACTTCAATCCTGCGGACGATCGGATCCTGGTGGTGGGCAACGCCGCTCTCACGGTGCTGGACAGCAGCAGCGGCCTGATGGTCAGCCTTGATGGTCAGCCTGTCCTGCTGCTGGAGGGGATCCACGACCGGCAGCAGTTGGACGCGGCGATCAGTCTCGAGCGGCAATCCCCCGGGGATCGTATCGATCGCCTGGCTCAGCGCGGCGTGCTCACCGTGTCCCTTCCAGCCGACCGCCCTGGCCTCAGCCAACGCAGTGCCGACGGCATCTGGAGCGGCTATGCCGTTGACTTTGTGCGGGCGATGGCTGAACAGCTGTTTGGCAACCCCGCCCTGGTTCTCTTCGCCGAACCCGTTGGCGATGCCGAACGGCTGACCTCTCTTCGCAACGGCCACATCGATCTGGCCCTGATTGATGGTGATGGCATTGCCGCCGATCTAGCCGGTGATGCCGACCGCAGCTGGACCCTTCCCGCTGCCGGTCCCGCCGGACCACTCACCTTCCTCCTCCCCGAGAACGAGACCCGCTTCCGGCAGACCATCAATCGCCTGTTGCAGACGCCCCTGCAGGCCCTGCGGCTGGGCCTCAGTTCATCCAATCTTCCCGTTGCCGACGCCCCGGAGCTGCCGACCCAGGTGCGCCGTTTCCTCGATCTGGTCGCCCCCCCCTCCAGCTCAGATGCCGGCGCCGGCCTGCCTCTTCAGCAGGGCTTCGTGCGGAAGGTGCTCAACCGCCTCGGAAATGCCTCCCAGCTCTGGCAACGCTTCTTCGGCCCCGATGCCCCTGCCGGCCGCACCATTGATCCTGCCTCCACTCCCCTTGATCTGCCGCTGGCCGGGCCGGCCCTCCAGTCGACGGCGCTCGACTGGCGGAAGGATGACGCCCTGGCGACCCTGCTCAAACGGGGCGAACTGCGGCTCGCTGTTGCCGCCGATAGCAGCGGCCAGCCCAACCTCAGCGCCCAGCAGCAGCGTCAGCTGCTGCAGCTGGTGGCCGCCCTTGGCCGTGAGGGCAACCCCCTGCCGCTGAAGTTCGTGACGATGGGCTCCGCGAATGAAGGACTCGACCTGTTGGTCAGCGGTGCCGTGGATCTGCTGCTGCCCGATGCCTTTAGTACCCTCTGGTTCGATGGGGTCGTCGGCGTTGACAGCATCGCCGGCGATGCCGACGATTCGGCCGTGCTGCTCGTCACCCGTTCCAGCGGAATCAAGGGCTTCAGCGACCTCGACGGCAGCCGCCTGGGCCTGAGTGGCGGCAGCCAGGTGGCCACGGCCCTGAGCATGCAGCTCAGCCAAGTCGGCGTGCAGGCCTCACTGGTGTCTTTCTCCAACAGCGAGGATGCATTGCAGGCACTGCAGCGGGGGCGTCTGGATGGGGTGGTCCTGCGCCGCAGTGTCGTCAGCGACGCCCAGCGCCGGCTGGTGAACCTGGGCATCGACACCATGCCATTGCCCGACCCGGTGTATTCCGGCACGAGCCAGTGGCTGGTGGCCGCTGACCAGTCGCCCCTGCGCGACACGCTCCAAGCCGTCACGATCGTGCTTGGTCGCGCCCGCGACCTTGGGCTGCAGCGCAGCCAGGTCGAGGACGCCTACCGCCAGGTGCAGGAGGGCAGTGCTGCCCCGGCACTACAAAAGGTCTTCGATCCCGACGGCAACCGTGGCCGCGATGGGGTTCTCAGTTCCTCCCAGATTCAACGCCTGCTGCTCACGGCCCTCGACTGACGCGCATCACCCCGATTTCTATCCACCCTGCGTCACCGCTGTGCCACCTCGCCAAGACCTGCTGCCTGCGGATCAGCTGCCCTACCTGCTGTGTGACCGGCACCAGCTCAGCTGGCGCCTTGAGCATTCTTTCAAGGTTGAGATCGGAACGGGTCTGCTCTCTTCTCGCTACGTGCTCGGCATCGCCAGGGAATCGATCGCACCGCACACCTGGAATGCCCTGTTGCACGACCTGCAGCTTCCCGAGCACCATCCCGGCCTCATGGCCACGCTGGCGGCAAACTTCCAGCAGGCGTCCACGGTTTATCTGGGCTTCGAGCAGCGGCAGAACGGCGGCAACCTAAGGCTCTACCTCGAGTACTGGGATGAGGTGGTAAGGCGCCTTCGCAAGACACCTGCGGCCGATATCCAGGCCTGGCAGGGCAGCGAGCCACCCCTTTGGTCCATGGGGGTGGGCTACAAATGGCCCGATGACGACATCCATCGTCTGTGCATCACCCGCTACGGCGTGCGCCCGTTGCTGGAGCCCCTGCAGATCCTGGAACGGGCCCGACAGCTGCTCGTCGGCCAGCATTTGACTGGTGGCGATGCTGTAGCAGGAGCCGTTCTGGCTCTGATGCAGTACATCCTGGCCAGCAGGACCACAATTTCTCCGGTGTTTCTGGAAGTCGACGAACCAGGCAGCCCACGCCGTTCCTTTGATCTCTGTGTGCACCGCTATGGGTTGAGGCTGGTCGATGTGGCAAACCTGCTGCAGCCAATGCTTCGTTCATGCCTGGGGCCAACCGTAAGCCTGCAGGATGCCCTCGGGGGACATTCGCTCCAGTCGTGGCTCTCCCACTTATCAGCAGGGATCTCGCGTCAGGGCCTCCCCTATGCCTGCATTTATTACGAGCCTGCTTAGAGCAACCCGTATCGATCGCTGGGGCTCATTAGCGCCTCCGCCCGCGGCGATCTGGGCCGAGCCTGTGCGCATCTCTCTACCGTGGTACTGGTGCTTGCTCCGAGCACAGGTGGCCCAGCGAGGGCGACCGGCAGGAAGCCCTGCGCCGCTGTGATCGGTTGTCGCTTGCCCAACTGCAGATGGCGCCAAGGGCAAACTGAGCCTCCCCCGTTTTCAAGGACAGTGTTTAGAGAGTTGCTTTTACACTGACCCCATGAAAACCAATGATCACAATGAATGCCCCTTCTACGCCACGCCGTTACAGCGATGAACAAAAAGCAGAGGCTATTGATTTCTGCCTAAAGGAAAACCTCTCTTGCGCTAAAGCAGCTCAACGGCTTGGCTTGCATCCAAGCATCCTTTCCCGTTGGTTGCGGCAATATCGCATTGATCAAGGAGAAGCACTACCTGTTGATCGTGGCTTGCTAAATACAAGTGAACGAGATGAACTAATTAAACTCCGAAAGGAGAACCGTGAATTACGGCGGGAAAAAGATTTTTTCAAGCTGGCGGCAGCTCACTTTGCAAAAGATCAGCTGCCGCAGAAAGGTTTCGGTTAATTCAGCAATTACAAGATCGCTTTCCAGTGCTTTGGTTAGTAAAAAAACTGCAGGTAGCCCGTAGCGGCTACTACAGCTGGCTTCAAAGGCAAAGCAACCCAGGTAAACGGGCTAAACAAGATGAAGAAATTGCCGCAGATATTGAGGTGGTATTTAAAACCCATCGCAGCCGCTATGGATCGCCACGTATTCATCAGGAACTACGTGGTAACGGCCGCCATATAGGCCGCAAACGGGTTGAGAGGCTAATGAAGCGGCAAGGCATACAGGCACTGCAGCGCAGACGTTTTAGGTGTTGCCCAAAACAAGAAGAAGGAAATAAAATTGCAACAAATATCTTGTTGCGTAAATTTAATCCAACAGAACCAAACCGATACTGGTG
>Ga0247844_1002581_pt1 | contig 29254 bp, 26 predicted proteins | sample LaCtaG_FD_192421 | JGI IMG/M metagenome (GOLD analysis project Ga0247844, IMG submission 192421) | Freshwater microbial communities from meromictic Lake La Cruz, Castile-La Mancha, Spain - LaCruzMarch201714.5m_1 | ecosystem: Environmental > Aquatic > Freshwater > Lake | place: Spain: Castile-La...
GACTTTTTTTTGAGTTTTTCATCAACAAAAAAAAGCATATTGAAAACGTTTTCAATATGCTTATCGGAATCCCTTTCTGGTAATGGCTTTCAGCCGATTTTACCAACTATTTTTTGCTATTATACCAATTAATTAAAAAATTAATCTTTTAAAATACTTCTGGCAATAACCAACTTTTGTATTTCGCTTGTTCCTTCTCCTATGGTACAAAGTTTCGAATCGCGATAAAACTTCTCTACTGGAAAATCTTTAGTGTAACCATAACCACCAAATATTTGAATGGCTTCGGTGGCAGCCCAAACACATACTTCCGATGCATAGTATTTAGCCATAGCACTTTCTTTGGTCATTGGTTTACCTCGCATTTTTAAATCGGCAGCTTGCAAAGTTAATAACTCAGCAGCTTCAATTTTAACAGCCATGTCGGCTAGTTTAAAAGCAATGGCTTGAAAATTAGAAATGGGTTGACCAAATTGATGACGCTCTTTCGAATATTTTAAAGCAGCTTCGTAACTTCCTTTGGCTATTCCTAAACTTAATGATGCAATTGAAATTCTTCCACCATCTAATATTTTCATGGCTTGTTTAAAACCATCGCCAATATTTCCTAAAATATTATCTTTATGTATGCGGCAATCTTCAAAAATCATTTCAGCAGTTTCGCTTGCACGCATACCCAATTTATTTTCTTTTTTGCCACCTTTAAAACCCGGAGTTCCGCGTTCAACTACAAATGTAGTAATTCCATGTGAATCTAATAAATCGCCTGTTCTTACCAATACCACGGCAATATCACCCGAAATACCATGGGTAATCCAGTTTTTTGAACCATTTATTACCCAATAATCACCATCTTGTTTTGCAACACATTGCATGCGCATGGCATCGCTACCAGTATTTGCTTCGGTTAGTCCCCAAGCACCAATCCATTCACCAACTGCCAATTTTGGCAACCAACGTTTTTTTTGTTCTTCGTTTCCAAACTGTAAAATATGGCCTGTGCACAAACTATTGTGTGCAGCCATGCTTAAACCAACCGAACTACAAACTTTAGTAATTTCAACAATAGCAGTTATGTATTCAAAATAACCCAAGCCAGCTCCTCCGTATTCTTCGGGCACAAGTACACCCAATAAGCCTAATTTGCCCATTTCTTGCATGGTTTCTCTCGGAAAAATTTGTGCTTCATCCCATTCCATCACATAAGGACGAATATGTTTTTCTGCAAAATCGCGCGCCATTTGCGCTACCATTATTTGATTTTCTGTTGGCTCAAAATTAAGCATAAGTAATTCTTTTTTAGTTTTTAATTTTGGCAATGATACTTAATTAAAATAGAAATTAGAATGATTTTTAGTATAAGAGTAACCAACATAAAAAAAATCATTTATAAAAGCTCAACAAAGTTAAAAAGGTGTAAGAAAAACGTAATAAAACTGACTCAAATAATATAGTTAATAACACATAGTTGTTAATTAAATGAATTGAAATCCAAATTTAATAAAAGAAATTGCAGGTCAGATACTTCTTTTTACAATAAAGTAAAAAAGTAGTTACGGAAGTAGTTGAAAATATCATTAATTAAATTTATTTATGTTTACCAATCAGGATGTTAACTTATCAATTTTACAAAAAAGAGCATTTAATTTACGTTGGGCAGCAGTACCTGAAGGTGTAATTCCATTAACTGCAGCTGATCCAGATTTTCCATGTGCTCCACAAATAGGTGAAGCTATAAGTAAATATGCCAAAGAAAGATATTTTTCGTATGCTCCTTCCGAAGGTTTTGATTATTTTAGAGAAGCTGTAGCTAATTTCCATACTTTGAAACGTAATGTAGTTACTAATCCCGATTTAGTTTTGGCTGTTGATAGCGCAGCTTATGGTATTTACATGGTTTGCAAAACTTTTTTGAAGCCAAATGAGGAGGCAATTGTATTTAATCCAGTTGATTTTTTGTTTAAATATTCAGTGGAAGCCATGCAGGGAAAAGCAATACCTTTTGCAGTTCCATTAAACCCAAATGAAAGTTTAAACACTGCTGAATTCGAAAAATTAATAACACCAAAAACTAAACTTATTTGTTTATGCAATCCTATCAATCCAACTGGTCGTGTTTTAAATAAAGAGGAGCTTACAATAATTGGTAACATTGCAGTAAAACACAATATTATTATTCTTTCAGATGAAATTTGGAGTGATATTGTATTTGAACCAAATACATATACCAGCATTGCTTCGATTAATGCAAGTATAGCCCAACAAACAATAATTGTGACTGGATACAGTAAATCATATGGTTTGGCAGGATTAAGAGTAGGCTCAGTAATTGCACCAAATCAAACTTTATTTAACTTACTTTTATTGAAATCAGAACATCTCTCAACTGTTCATGGCTGCAATGTTTTAGCTCAAGTTGCAGTCACAACTGCTTTAAACGAATGTCAAGATTGGCTATCAAATTTTGTAACACACTTGACAAAAATGAGGGATTTGTGTGTAACTGAATTAAATAAAATAAATGGTATAGAATGTCTTGTTCCTCAAGGTTGCTATTTAGTTTTCCCTGACATTTCCAAAACAAATATGGATGCCCAAACTTTGCAAGAAATTTTATTAGAAAAAGCAAAAGTAGCTGTAGTACCTGGGCTTGGTAAATGGTTTGGAGAAAGGGCTCAAGGCCACATAAGATTAAGTTTTGCTACTTCTGAAAATATTTTAAAAGAAGGTTTATTTAGGATTTCAAAAGCATTGAATTAATTATGAAAGTAGTAATAATTGGTAGTGGTATATCTGGTTTAGCATTAGGAACTATATTAAGTAAAAATGGATTTACAATCTCAATAAACGAGATGCACAGTGAACTGATAAAGAATGGCTACGCATTCTTAATGCACCCCGATGCAATGGATGTATTAAATATTATTTCAAATTACAATCAACAATTTGAAATACCAGGTCAGGTGATTGATAAAATTGTATTGAAACGTCCAGATGATAGTATCATACAGTCTACTGATTTAGAATCATGGATATGCATGAAGAGGGTTGATATAATAAAATACTTAAGTTCATTTCTAAATGAAAACGAACTTCACTATAACAGAAACTTTTCGCATTTTATTTATGAAAATGATAAAGTCATAGCTGCACAATTTACAAATGGAGATATTGAATATGGAGATGTTTTTATTGGAGCAGATGGTGCAAAATCAAATGTAAGGAAATCCATTTTTGGTGAAGTAGCTTTTACTCCAGTAGAAGTTAAAGAAATTGTTGGAGTTATTACCAATCCTTCTTTAGTAGCTAAACTACCAAGTACATTTACAAAATATATGAGTGCTGAAAAAGGCTTAGCTGTTGGGCTTATACCTTGTTCGGATAACGAAATGGTTTGGTTCATGCAGTATGACGTAAAACTTCAAACACAAAAAGAATTTTCGCCAGAATGTTTAAAAGCACTAAGTTTTGATTTATTACAAAACTTTCCTGAGGTAGTGCAAGAAGTGCTTCGCTCTAATAATTTTGCTAATAATTTTGTGTGGTATTCAACCGACTTTGATTTATTACCTTCATTTCATAAAGGCAATGTAGCATTGATTGGAGATGCAGCCCATGTGGCATTACCTTTTACAAGTGCAGGCACTACCAATGCCTTAATTGACGCACATAAAATGGCAGAATTATTAATAGAAAATAATAATTTTGATTTTGTTTGCAACACATTTTATAGTGATAGAGCAAAACAGTTAAAGGAACATATCAATTTAGGCAGGGAAATTAAAAATAATTTTTTGAATGCTTCAAATGGTAAAATTAAATTACCTCTAATAAAACAATTAAAGGAAGAAGAGAAAATAATTGAACCCAATATAGAAATTCAGTATTTTACTGACCCTGTTTGTTCCACATGTTGGTTAGTGCAACCACATTTAAGAAAACTTTCATTACAATATGGCAAATATTTTGAAATTAAATACCACATGGGTGGATTGCTTCCCAATTGGGAGGTTTTAAAAAATAAAAAGGGCAAAATTACACAACCCAGTGAAGCTGCAGAACATTGGCAAGAAATTTCAGCAACTCATGATATGCCAATTTCACCAAATGTATGGTTAAACTCGCCTTTAGCCTCCTCTTTTCCTCCTTCTATAGCTATTAAAGCGGCACAAATGCAAAACAAAATTAAAGCTTTTCATTACCATAGAAGAATTAAAGAGCTGTTATTTATAGAAAGTAAAAACATTACAGATATTGAGCTACTTTTAAATACAGCTAAAGAAGTGGGACTTGATGAAGAAAAACTTAAAAACGATATTAATAAAAGTGCAATTCTTAAATTTGAAGAGGATTTACAATATGCAGCTCAATTAAATATAAAAGTACTTCCAACATTTATTTTATCGAACGAATTCAATGAAAAAATAATACTCAATGGTTATCAAGAATATGATATTTTGGAAAAAGCCATTTTGGATTTATACCCACTTGCTCAAAAAGATAATACTATTAGAAAACCATTAGAACTTTTTCAAATATACCAAAGTATGACAACTCACGAATTTTTGTATTTAATGGAATTAGATAAAATAGAAGCAGAAAATATTTTAAATAATTTGGCTCATTCAGGATTAGTAAATAGAAAAAACAACAATACTGGCTCCATTTGGAAGCTAAATAACAGTACTAATAACTAGGTTTTGTTACTTAGTTAAGGCAAAGAATTATTCTATAATACCATAAATTTTTATACGGTTTAATATAGAATCGTTAATTATTTTTATATTTAATAATTCGTTAAAGCTTTTGTATTTACCATGTTGGTTTCGGTAATTAACTATTACACGTGCTACTTTATACTTAAAATAAGGATGCATTTTTAGTTCTTCTTCGTTAACCGTATTTAAGTTAATGCGATTAACTTTGTTGTCATCTACATAAATTTTACCTTGCAAATCAAATAGAATATCTTCATCAAAACCAAATATTTCGGTTAGTTGATTTAGGTTTAAAAAACCACCTAGCTTGTTTCTGTATTCTAATATTTTATGTGCCAAAGCAGGGCCAATTCTGTATAGTTTTACTAATGAAACGGAATCAGCAGTATTTAACTCTAAAGGAGCAAAGGTTTTATTTTTATGGGTGTTAAAAGAATCTTTATGGTTTATAAATGTTTTATTTTTTTCTGTATTTTCAAATTGAATATATGGGGTAAGTTTTTCTATTAACTGCTCATTTATTCCATAAATTTTCTTCAACCCTTCAACCGATTTTATTGAGCCACCTTTGCTTAAATAATTGGTTATTGTTTTTATATTTTTATCGGTAAAGCCAAGGTTTTTTAATTCGGATTCACTAGCAGTATTTGGGTTGAAATTAAATAATGAAGTGTTTGTTTCTACCGTATCAAACTTGCTTTTATTATTTAACGAATCAAGGTTTACAAGGTTACTAATACTTATTTTTAAATTTGAATTAGGTTTTAAAGCCCTATAAATGCTTGGCAATACCATTACAAATAGTAATATTATTGCCAATAAAATTATTCCTTTTCTTTCGCTTGGCGAAAAATAGAAATACATTTTCAAAAACTTTTCTAATCTAATCTTTAAAGTCTTCATCTCTTCTGTTTTTACGAGGAGGATTTATTTTTGGATTTTTTATAAAAAAATAATAAAGTAAAGCAAATACCACACCTGCACCTACCGTTTCCCATAAAAACCAATCCCAAAAAGTTGCTTGTTCTGGTTCGGAAGGCAATTTTGCTTCGGCAGCTTGTAATAATATAAATAATATTTTCATAAACTATTTTATTTGCTTTAATTGTTGGTTTAATAATGCCAATCCTTCATCAAAACTATGAGGATTATAGCCTAATTCGTTAATGGCTTTGGTTAAAATAAAACCTGTAATTGGAGGGCGTTTGGCAGGTTGTTTTATGCCTTCACTTGTGCTCATGTTTAACAATGTTTTATCAAGTTTCCAAAAATCAGCCACCTTATAAACCAAATCGAAAACACTTATATAATCTTTACCGCTAATATTATAAATTCCTTGGGCATTTTTATCAGCAGCAAGTTTGCATCCCATTGCTAAATCTTCAGCCAAAGTAGGGGTTCTAAATTGGTCGGCTACCACATTTATGGTTTTGCCACTTTCCAACGCACCTTTTGCCCAAAGCACAATATTACTTCGGCTCATGTCGCTCACAATTCCATAAACCAAAACCGTGCGCAAAATAGCCCAACTTTTTGATTCATTAATTACTACTTCTTCACCTTTTAACTTTGATAAACCATAATAACTTAAAGGGTTTGGCGTTTCGGTTTCAAGCAATGGTCCGTGAGTTCCATCGAAAATAAAATCAGTCGAAATATGTATTAAATGAACTTGGTTTTCATTGCAAGCTTTTACCAAATATTTTACTGCATCAATATTTAATTGATCGCATCCTTCTTTATCGCTTTCACATGCATCTACATTGGTCATGGCAGCAGTATTTATTAAAACATTTGGTTTGTGTTTTTTAATTATTTCTGCTACTTCATTTTCATTAGTAATGTCTAAACTTTCATAAGTATAACCTTCCAAGTCAGCATATCTATTATCGCCACGTGCAGTAGCAATTAATTCATATTCGGTTTTATTTTTATACAAGTCAATTAACTTTTGACCTAATAATCCATTACTACCTGTTATTAATATTTTCATATTTTGTTAAATTATTAATTGGTTTTTACTCCATTAGAAATCATACACAAATTACTTATTTTATACAATAAACGAGCGCCAACATTGGCATCCCATTCATCGTTACCTGGAGATACTTCGTTAATATCAAAACCAATTATTTGCTTTTTTGCAGCTACTATTTTTTCAATTAAATATACTACTTGTTCAAATTCAAAACCACCCGGAACGGGTGTTCCAGTGTTAGGGCAAAGTTTTGGGTCTAAACCATCAATATCAAAACTTAAATAAATTTGTTGAGGTAGTTTTTCAATTATAGCGGCACACATATTTTTCCAAGGTGTTCCATTATATTGTTCTGCTTTTATTTCACTGTCGTAAAAAGTAGTTATTCTTTCATCGTTTTTACTTAATATAAATTCATCTTCGCAGTAATCTCTAATACCTACTTGCACCAGACTATTTATTTGCGGTATTTTTAATGCATTAAACATTATTGAAGCATGAGAAAATTCAAAACCCTCATAAGCATCTCTTAAATCGGCATGAGCATCAATTTGTAAAATGCCAAAACTTTCATGTTTTTCGGCTAATGCTTGCATTAAACCCAATGGTGTGCTGTGGTCGCCACCTACAAGCGCAACAATTTTACCTTTATTTAATTGGGTTAAAGCTTTGTTTTTAATATTTAAATTTAATAATAAGCAAGCTTCATTTACTTCATTTTGAATATTTTTCATTGAAGTATTTTTGCTGCTAGTTTTACCTGAAGCATACAAGTCAATATATTTTTCAGCTTTTTTACGTAAAGTATTACCAATGCTTTTAATTTTTTTATCAATGGGTAGCATGGCCATGCCAAGTTTCCAAGCATTTGGAATATTTATGTCAAATAAATCAACTTGAAATGAAGCATCATAAATTGCTTGAGGGCCTTTTGCAGTGCCAGCATTGTAAGAAACGGTAACTTCCCACGGCACTGGAATAATTACCAACGAAGCCGTTTCGGGAGTAAAAGGTAAACCAAAAATTGTGTTATCGGTATTGCCAATATCGTTAGGATTAAAATTAGCAGTTTCTGTTTGTTTCGACATGTTTTATAATTGGCAACGAAAATAGGATATTGTGAATGCCTAACAAACTCTAAAAGATAAAAATGAAATGATTTATACTTTTCTTGCTAAATATTTCAACACTTGAATGATTGTCCCATTATGAGTAAAAAAAACCAAAATGACACATTACCGCATTGTTTTTTTTGGTCTAAATATTGTTTTAATTTTATTGAACTAAAAAAATGAAAATTATAAATCAAGCCAAAGGAATGAAATCAATTTTATCAATCGCAGCATTAAGTATATTACTTATGGGTTCATGTACTAAAGATGTAGTAAAAGAAGGACAAAAACCAATTAACAACGAAATTACTAGCATGAACGATATGATTGTTCCAGTTGGATTTAATTGGGAAAACTCAAGAGATGTAAATTTAACTGTAAACACTAGTGATACACGTTTCCAAGAGGCGGTTCATATTGTATCTGTTTACGATGAAAATCCGTTAGCTGGCGGACAATTAATAGCACGCGGTGCTGCCACTGTAAATGCAGGTTTTGTTTCAAAAATTAATATATCAAATACCATTAAACGTGTGTTCGTTTCAAAACTTTCGCCCGATGGTTCTGAAATTAACAAATACATCGATTTAGATTCTAAAAATGTAACTGTTGCTTTGGGCTATACTACCCAAGTTGGTAAAACTGGATTGGGCAAAACAGGCAGTCCAGATTGTTCAAGTGGATGTACACAAACCATTACTACAAGCACCTCTGGTATTAGTCTAAACACAGGAAATGTAGTTTGTGTTACTGGAAACAATATCACAGTAAGTTTTAATTTTAATGGTGGAACATTAAAAATTTGTGGCACTAACGTAACTATAAATAATTTATCGTTTGGTGGTTCATCAAGTTTAATTATTACAAGCACTGGTTCTGCTACTTTTGGTAATTTAAATTTTAACGGAACTTTCCAAAATTGGGGAACTGCTAGAATAACTAATTCATTCAATTCAGGAGGTACAATTACCAATAACGGAACTATTGTTGCTGACGATAATTTTAATTTAAACAGTAATACCAACACAACTAACAATGGAACTATAACCGTTGCAAAAACATTAGGATTGAGCGGTACTTTAACCAACAATTCTTCAATAACAGTTACTGACGATATGAATGTAAATGGAAGTTCACTTTTAATAAACAGTTGTTATTTAAGAATAATGGACGATTATCAAAATAATAGTACAACAAGAAACTATGGTTACATAAGAGTAGATGACGAAACTACCATTAACGGAGGTGCAGAAGTAGGATTATACAGCGGTGCTATGTTTAGAACCAAAGACTTAAAATTAAACGGAATGATTATAGGATATGTAAGTACATCGTTATTTAAAGTTACAAATGATACTAGAATAACTGGTGGTGCAAGTGTAGTTAACTTTGTTCAATTCTGTGATTTAAACGGGATAGAATCCAATCTCGGAACTATTGGAAGCGGAGCTACTCAAAGTTGCGGCTTATATTTGGCTGTTACCAGTTGCAATCCTGAAGGAAATGGAACGCCACCTGTAAACAACGATACTGATGGTGATGGTGTAAATAATAGTTCAGACGATTATCCAACTGATCCTACCAAAGCATTTAACAATTATTATCCTACGGCAAATGGTAGAGCAACAGTAGCTTTTGAAGACCAATGGCCGAGTAAAGCCGATTACGATATGAATGATGTTGTAATTTCGTACAGATACAATATTGTTACTAATGCTTCAAATGTGGTTGTTCAAGTAAATGCAAATTACTCATTAATAGCTACAGGTGGTGTTTTTCAAAATGGATTTGGTGTAGAGTTTCCAATTAACCGAGCTAATGCTACAGGAGTAACAGGCGGAACTTTAGAAGCTGGTCAAACAAAAGCAGTAGTCACATTATTTAACAATTCACGTGCTGCGGTTCAAAACTGGAATACTAAAATTGGTTTAGCAATCTCTGATTCTGTTAACTATGCGGTTAGTTTCAATGTAACTAGCGGTCCTACATTAAGTAATTTTGGTTTAGGAATTTATAATCCTTTTATTTGGAATAATACAGCAGGTTTTGGCCGTGGTTACGAAATTCATTTACCAGGAAAAACACCAACCACTTTAGCTAATACCACTTTATTTGGAACAAGTAGCGATAATTCTAACATAACTGCCGGAAGGTATTATGTTACAAAATCAAATGGTTTACCATGGGCAATAAATATTCCAGTCAAATTTAATTATCCATCAGAAAGAGCTGACATTACAACTGCACATTTAAAATTTGCAACTTGGGTTCAATCAAATGGAACAACATATTCCGATTGGTATTCAAATCAAGCAGGCTATAGAAATAGCAGTAATATTTATATTATTCCATAAAATTTTTAATGTTTTAAGTTTTATAGTTTAAAACGCTTACCCAGCAATGGGTAGGTGTTTTTTTTATATACTAAATTCTAAAATATCTGCAGACTAACTAAATAAATAGAACCACATAAAACATACGACAAAAATTTCAATCTATGTTATCTATGGATTTATGTGGTTCAAGAAAAAAATATTATGTATTCTCTGTTTTACTGAATTCCAAAATATCAGCTGGTTGGCAATCTAATGCTTTACAAATACTTTCCAACGTACTAAAACGAATGGCTTTAGCCTTACCTGTTTTTAAAATAGAAAGGTTGGAAAGCGTAATATCTACTTTTTCTGATAGCTCGTTCAAACTCATTTTTCGTTTAGCCATCATTACATCTAGGTTTACTATTATTGGCATATTTTTAAATGGTTAATTCGTTTTCTTTTTCAATAAGGTTACCTTTTTTAAAAACATCAATGAGCATAAAAATAATTAGTGCAAAAAACAAAGGATAAAAAAAGTTTTGAGCACTTGAACGCATGCTAAGATTGGACAAATTATTAAACAAATTTTCATGTAAAAATTTTTCTAACAAGTATTCTTTTATAAATGTTGTAATAGGCATCAAGAGTAATAAAGATGCAATAACTCTTAAAATTTTTATTGTAATATTATTAAACATATTTTCTTTTTTTACAGCCAACACCATTAATAAAACTAGGAGTAAAACTATTTCTTGAAATAACAATTTTAAAATAACAAGCATTTTGCAAAACCATAATTTTGAAAACAAAAAATCATTTACTGAATGAAATTTTACAGTTAAAATTGGGTCATTACTTGAATATGTAATATTTACTGAATCAAATTTGCTGGTATTGAAATTTTCTTTTTTTATTCCAATATTTTTATAGTTATTGAATTTTTCTAAGGCTACATCTGAAATCTTGAATGACATACTTTGTTCAACTCCGTTAATTTTACTTTTATCAAATATTTTTATTCCTATAAAATATCTTAAATTAAGGACGAACATAATACAAGCAAAAAAGAAAAGCACCTTTTGCAAGAGTGAAAGTTTGAGAAACAATTTGAGTGGGTTCATAATTTTAATTCATTTGTGTGTTGCAAACAAAAGTAAAAATTTATTATAAAACAAATTATATTTATTGTTTATCAATAAAAATAGTGTAATTATCAGTAAATAAATATTTTAAATTATTGGAGGTTTTAGTTCAATATTTTGATTAATTCTCTTTTGTTGCTCATTTGCTTGTAAAATAAAGCTCAAATTTTATTGTTTTTGAGTTATAAATGAGTTTAATCTGAGCTCAAATTTTCTACATTCTCAATTCAACACATCCCATATTTCTATTCAAAATTTTCAATATTTTTTATAAAGCAAGAAGATGCTTTAAACATGAAGTTTGATAGAAATTTTGCTCATTGCCCATTGTCTATTCCCAATTCGCATCTCTCAACTCTCATGTCTCAAGAAAAACAATCAATTTTCGTCAATCTTAAATAATCACTTTTAATACTAATCATAATAACTTACCTTGCCGCCCCTTATGATAAATATAACTTTACCAGACGGTTCCGTTCGTACGTTTGAACGGGGAATAACCGCCTTAGATGTAGCCAAATCAATTAGTGAAGGATTGGCAAGAAATGTGTTAGCAGCAAAAGTAAATGGGCAAACTGTAGATGCTACGCGCCCAATTAACGATGATGCTTCTTTAACCCTTTTAACGTGGAACGATTTAGAAGGCAAACAAACCATGTGGCATTCATCGGCCCATTTAATGGCCGAGGCTTTAGAAGTTTTGTATCCTGGTGTTAAATTTGGTATTGGTCCTGCTTTAGAAAGTGGATTTTATTACGATGTAGATTTTAATGGTGAATCATTTTCGACTGAAGACCTAAAAAAGGTAGAAGACAAAATGAGTGAATTGGCAAAACAAGGAAATTCATTTAACCGAAAAGAAGTAAATAAAGCGGATGCTATCAGCTATTTTACCGAAAAAGGCGATGAGTATAAGTTAGAACTTTTGCAAGATTTGGCTGACGGAACCATTACTTTTTATACACAAGGCAATTTTACTGATTTATGTAGAGGGCCACACATTCCAAATACTGGTTTTATAAAAGCATTAAAACTTACTTCTGTGGCTGGTGCATACTGGCGTGGAAATGAAAAAAATAAACAGTTAACTCGCATTTACGGAATAACTTTTCCTAAAAAAGCGGAGTTAGATGAATATTTAATAATGCTTGAAGAAGCTAAAAAACGCGACCATAGAAAACTAGGAAAAGAACTTGAATTATTTACTTTCTCCGAAAAAGTAGGAATGGGTTTGCCATTGTGGTTACCCAAAGGCGCTGCCTTGCGCGAACGTTTGGTTCAGTTTTTACAAAAAGCACAAGTAAGTGCGGGTTATTTACCGGTAATAACTCCACATATTGGTCATAAAAATTTGTATATTACTTCAGGTCATTATGAAAAATATGGTGCTGATTCATTTCAACCCATAAAAACACCAAGAGAAGGAGAGGAGTTTTTCTTAAAACCAATGAACTGCCCTCACCATTGCGAAATTTATAAATCATCACCAAAATCGTATAAAGATTTACCAGTTCGTTATGCTGAGTTTGGAACAGTTTATAGATATGAACAAGCAGGCGAATTACACGGATTAACGCGTGTACGTGGATTTACACAAGACGATGCACATTTATTTTGTCGCCCAGACCAAGTAAAAGAAGAGTTCTGTAAAGTAATTGATTTGGTACTTTATGTTTTTAAAGCGTTGGATTTTAAAGATTTTACTGCTCAAATATCATTACGAGACCCTGAAAACAAAACCAAATACATTGGTTCTGACGAAAATTGGGCATTGGCTGAAGCAGCAATTATAGAATCGGCAGCCGAAAAAGGCTTGAATACAATTGTAGAATTGGGCGAAGCTGCATTTTACGGACCTAAATTAGATTTTATGGTAAAGGATGCCATTGGAAGAAAATGGCAATTAGGAACTATTCAAGTTGATTATAATTTACCAGAAAGATTTGAATTAGAATACACTGGAAGCGATAATTTAAAACATCGCCCAGTTATGATTCACCGTGCACCATTTGGTTCATTGGAAAGATTTGTGGCTGTGTTAATTGAGCATTGTGCTGGAAATTTTCCACTTTGGTTAACTCCCGAGCCCTTTGCTTTATTGCCAATAAGCGAAAAGTATCACGAATACGCAGAAAAAGTTTTGGATTTGCTAAAAAAACATGATATTCGCGGTTCATTTGACGACAGAAACGAAAAAATAGGTAAGAAAATTCGTGATGCCGAAACCAAAAAAACTCCTTTTATGCTTGTAATAGGCGAACAAGAAATGGCCGAAGAAAGCGTTTCTGTTAGAAAGCATGGTGGAGAGGATTTGGGAAAAATGAATTTAACAGATTTTATAAATTATTTAAAAGAAGAACTAACAATAAAAAATTAACAAAGATTGGCATTACCACCTAAAAAAAAATCAGCATACGTTCCAGGCGGCAGAAAGCTTCCAATGAGGCCGGGAGAAGGAGAGTTTAATATAAATATGCAAATACGAGCTAAGGAAGTTCGATTAATTGCAGAGGGTATTGAACCTGGTGTTTATTCTATTAATCGTGCTCAGGAAATAGCCGATGAACAAGAACTAGATTTGGTTGAAATATCGCCAAATGCTGATCCACCTGTTTGTAAAGTAATTGATTATAAAAAGTTTTTGTTTGAACGCAGAAAAAAAGCCAAAGAAGCAAAATCGAATCAAATAAAACAGGACATTAAGGAAATACGTTTTGGACCAAATACCGATGACCATGATTTTGATTTTAAATTAAAACACGCAGAGGAATTTTTAAAAGAAGGCCATAAAGTAAAAGCTTACGTGTTTTTTAAAGGTAGGTCAATTGTTTATAAAGAAAGAGGTGAAGTATTGCTTTTGCAGTTTGCTCAAAAATTATCAGAGTGGGGAAAAGTAGATATGCTACCAAAATTAGAAGGTAAGAAGATGAATTTAATTATGAGTCCAAAACCTAAAAAATAGAAATCGATAAATTGTAAAGTATAAAAAGAATCGGAGATTAAAATGCCAAAAGTAAAAACAAACAGTGCGGCCAAAAAGCGCTTCAAAACCACTCCAAGTGGCAAAATTAAAAGAGGCTCAGCTTACAAAAGCCACATTTTAACAAAAAAATCAACCAAACGTAAACGTAACTTAACCAAAGGTGGTTACATTAGCGAACCTGATATGGGGTTGATAAAAAATTTATTGGGAATAGGTAAATAGTTTGTAGAGACGTTGCATGCAACGTCTTATATAAAATAGCGAGACGTTGCGTGCAACGTCTTTACCCAAACCAAAAACTCGGTTTCAAACAAGTATAAACCCGAACAAAAGCTCCAAAGAATCACACTTAACCGAAGTGGTCGCTTAGGTTCAAAAAACTAAAATTAAATTATGCCACGTTCAGTCAATTCAGTAGCCTCAAGAAGGCGCAGAAAAAAACTCCTAAAATTAGCTAAAGGCTATTGGGGTGCAAGAAAAAATGTATTAACAGTTGCCAAACATACTATAGACAAAGGTCTAAATTATGCTTACCGCGATAGAAAAACCAAAAAACGAAATTTCCGTTCACTTTGGATAGTGCGTATTAACGCAGGTGTGCGTCAATATGGTTTAAGCTACAGTCAATTTATTGGTTTAGCTGCTAAAAGTAATTTAGCTTTAAACCGTAAAGTATTGGCCGATTTAGCAATGAATCATCCTGATGCATTTAAAGCCATTGTTGAAAAAGTAAAATAAATTTTTAACTAACAATACAATTTTCGATTATATAAAGCCCGCCAGCAATAGTGGGCTTTTTTATTTATGGAGCTGTAAAATGTACAATGTTATTAACTAGGCTTAAAAAAAGCTTTGTATCTCTGTGGTTTTTAATATTATTTGAATGTTTATAAAAACAAAGTGTTTATGGAATGGATTAATATACTAAAGTGTACTTTTACTGGTAACGATTTACGTGAGTTAACCAGTGCTGAAATTGAAAAAAATAATGAATTGTTAGCACAAGGTAAAATTTGGCAAGTAGATGGCAAACTAATAGATTATAAAATAGAAAAAGGGCTTACCACAGTTGATGGCAGTTGTATTTATCCGATTATTAAAGGGGTAGTAGTATTACTTTCCGATTTAGCATTGGTTGATAGTTTTGATAAAGTTCAAGGTGAATTACTAAGTGATGATAAAAAATTAGTAAAGAATTTTTATGATGACAGAGGTTGGCACCATGAAGAAGGAGAAGAGTATGAAGATGCAATAATTTTTGAAGATTTGCGCCCAATGAGTGCCGAATATATTAAAAATTGCCATGCACGTGTAAATAGGTATTTAAATAAAAAAGGTAAATACATGTTAGATGGTGGTTCAGGTGCACTTCAATTTACCGATTATTTGCAATATTCAGAAAATTACGAATACCGAATTTGTGCCGATTTATCTATTCAAGGATTGTTGGAATGCAAGAAAAAATTAGGCGATAAAGCAATTTGCTTACTATGTGATATAACAAATTTGCCAATAAAAGAAGGAACTGTTGATGGATTTATTTCGTTAAATGCCATTTACCATATTCCTAAAGAAGAGCAAATTAAAGCTATGGCAGAATTGTATAGAGTTTTAATAACAAATGGTAAGGGAGTTGTTGTATATGATTGGTACAAACATTCTCCATGGATGAATATTTCATTGTTACCTTTTAGGGCATTGGAATTTTTTAAACATAGAATATTAAATTTGTTTGCTAGTGCTACTGGAAAAGCTGCACCAGCTAAAATGTTATATTTTCATGCACACAATTACGACCATTTTAAAAACAATATGCCAATGCCTTTTACTTTAGCGGTGTGGCGTTCTATTAGTGTGCCTTTTATGCGTTTTTACATTCATCCTTGGCTTTTTGGCAAACAGATATTAAAAGCAATATGGAACTATGAAGAAAAAAATCCTTCATACACTGGTTTAAATGGGGAGTATCCTATGTTTTTATTCGAAAAAAAATAAAATCTTTTAAATAAAAAAGCTGCTTAACAAACATTAAGCAGCTTTTTGCATTTTGGCGGTATTGTTAAATTTATATTTAATCAATCAATGGTATTGGAATTATTAAGTTAATATAGTTGTTAGAAACACTTTAAATTTAATTAACCATTCAACAATTTAACTCCCAATTTATAAGTACAACCATCTATTCATTCATTCCTAGTTCTATATGGCCTAAATCTTCTGCTTCTTTTAATTTCATTATTTGATCCAAAGCATCTGGAACTACATCGCTGCAAATGGTAATAAAACTTCCTTTTTTTGCATTTTTAATTACATATTCAATAGCTTCTTTTTCTTTTTTAATTGTAATTATTTCTTTGCTAGGATTTACTTCTTTTACTCCATTTGTTATCAAATCAATAATTTCTTGTTCTGTTTTTCCTCTTAAGTTTTTATCTTGACGAATAACAATTGTATCAAACATTTTTGCAGCTACTTTTCCTAAATTAGTGGTATCTTCATCTCTTCTATCTCCAACTCCAGCTATTACACCCACTTTTTCTGTTGCATTAACTTTACTTAACATGTCGGCTATTGCTTCAAAACCCTCAGTATTGTGGGCATAATCAACCATTACCTGGAAGTTTTTAAAGTTAAAAATATTCATTCTACCAGGAGTTTGGGTAGGTCCTGGAATAAAAGTGGCTAAGGCCAAACGCATGTCTTCTATTTTATAATTGCGAATAAATGCAGCTAAAATTACAGGTAAAACATTGGCTATATTGTATGTAGCTCTTCCACCAAAAGTTAAAGGGATATTAACTGCTTTTTCAACCCTAATTTTCCAAGTACCTTTACAAATAGTAACGTAATCGTTTTCGTAAATAGCTGCTAAACCACCCGCATTGATATGAGCTTTAATAATTGGATTGTTTTCATCCATACTAAAAAAAGCATGTTTGCATCTTAAATCTTTAGTCATTGCAGCAGTGTAAATATTATCTGCATTTAATATGGCATAACCAGCTGGTAGAACGCTTTCAGGAACTACTGCTTTAACTCTAGCTAGTTGTTCAATTGTATCAATATCTCCAATTCCCAAATGATCTTCTGCTATGTTTGTAACAATAGCAATATCGCAATTATGAAAACCTAGTCCTGAACGTAAAATCCCTCCGCGGGCACATTCTAATACTGCAAATTCAACAGTTGGATCTTTCAATACAAATTCAGCACTAACAGGGCCAGTACAGTCGCCTCGCATCATTAATTGGTTTTGAATATAAACACCATCGGTAGTAGTATAACCAACTTTGTGTCCCATAGTTTTTACCATGTGCGCCATTAATCTAGTAGTGGTAGTTTTTCCGTTTGTTCCAGTTACAGCAATAATTGGAATTCGGGCTGAACTTCCTAATGGATACAACATATCAATAACAGGTTCTGCAATGTTACGAGGCAAACCTTCGGCTGGATCTATGTGCATTCTAAAACCAGGTGCAGCATTTACCTCAATTACTCCACCTCCAGTTTCGCTTACTGGTTCCGAAAGCGTTTCGGCCATAATATCTATTCCACAAATATCTAATCCAATAATTTTTGCAATGCGTTCGCACATAAAAATATTATCAGGATGAACCAAATCGGTTATATCAGTTGCAGTTCCTCCAGTTGATAAATTGGCAGTTGGTTTTAGCCATAATTCTAAGCCATTAGGTAAAACACTATCTAATGTTAAGTTTTTTTGTTCTAAAATATCTAAAGTAAATTGATCAATTTTTATACTGGTTAAAGTTTTTTCATGGCCATATCCTCTTCGTGGGTCTTGGTTTGTAATATCTATTAATTCGTCAATGGTGTGCACTCCATCGCCTGTAATAGCAGCAGGTTTACGAATTGCAGCAGCAATAAATTTATAATTAATTACCAATACTCTGTGGTCTAAACCGGTAATAAATTTTTCTACTATTATTCCTCTTGAATATTTTTTAGCAGCTTCCAAACCTTTAACTGCATCTTCCCAGTTTGTAATATTTGTAGTAGCACCTTTACCATGGTTGCCATCAACTGGTTTTGTAACTATTGGATATTTTATACTTTCAATAGCAGCTTGTAATCCTTCTTCACCATATACAATCCTACCTTTAGGAACAGGAATTTCAGCAGCACCTAGTAGGTTTTTTGTTTCTTCTTTATCACAAGCAATATCTACAGCTATGCACCCTGTAGTACTTGCAATTGTGGCTCTAATTCTTTTTTGATTTACACCATAACCTAGTTGAACCAAAGAGTTTCTATTTAATCTTATGTAAGGAATTCCTCTTGCTACAGCTTCATCAACTATACAACCAGTGCTTGGCCCAAGTCTTTCGTCTTCTCTTATAACTCTCAGTTCTTGAATATCTGCTGGTAAATCATATTCGTTTCCATCAATTAAAGCTTCTGCAATTCTTACAGCTGCCCTAGCTGCAAAAACACCCGCTTTTTCTTCCATGTAGCTAAATACTACGTTGTAAATACCATCTTTTCCAGTAGATCGTGTTCTACCAAAACCTGTTTCCATTCCAGCCAACGATTGAATTTCGAGTGCAATATGTTCTATAACATGTCCCATCCAAGTTCCTTCTTTTACCCTGCTAAAAAAACCTCCTGGTTTACCAACCGAACATCTGTGGCTAAACATAGATGGAAACATTTTTTCTAAACGCTCTCCAAAACCATCAATAACATTTGTTGGTTTTTGTTCTAAATCTTCCAAATCCAAACGCATTTGAATTAATTTATGTCTGCGAACACTCCAATAATTTGGTCCACGCATGGTTTTAATGTCAAGTATTTTCATTTAGCTATTAATTTTTTTTGTAATTATAGTTATAGTTTTTATAAAATTGTTAAAAACATTGTTATTTATTTAAATTAGTAATAATTTTTTATTTTTTATAAATTGTAATTTTGCATAATTCGGTTATTTTTGAACTATTGCCTTTTAATAAACTATGGATCAACATTTCGGATTTTCAGAACTAGCTAAACAAGCTTCGCTTCAACCTAAAGAAGCGTTACTAGAAAAGCGCAATCCCAACCATGTATTATATATTGGAGTTCCAAAAGAAACTACTTTACAAGAAAGCCGAATTCCTTTAACACCATCATCTATTCAGCTTTTGGTAAATAATGGAAACGAAGTATGGATAGAAACTGGTGCGGGTAAAAATGCACATTTTACCGATAAAGAATTTAGTGAGGCTGGAGCAAAAATATGTTACACTAAAGAAGAAGTATTTAAAGCAAATATTATTTTAAAAGTAGAACCACCAACCGAAGATGAAATAAAATTATTAACCCCTCAGCATTTACTAATTTCAGCGTTGCAACATGGTAGTAAAAATGAAATATTTATAAGGCATTTAATGCAGAAAAAAATTACTGCTATTTCGTATGAAAATTTAAAAGACCAAGATGGCTTGTACCCAGTAATTAGAACATTAAGCGAAATAGCTGGAACTACTTCTATAAGTATAGCCGATGAATTATTAAGTTCTGCATTTGGTGGTAAAGGCGAAATGTTAGGTGGAGTTACAGGAATTCCTCCTACTGAAATAGTAATTATTGGAGCTGGAACAGTAGGAGAGTATGCAGCAAAAGCAGCTTTAGGTAAAGGTGCAATGGTTAAAGTTTTCGACTATTCCCTATCAAAATTACGCAGAATACAAGACAACTTACGTAGTGGAATTTTTACCAGTTTGCTACATCCTAAAATAATTTGCAAAGCACTACATACAGCCGATGTAGTAATTGGTTGTATGCGAAGTGAAGATGGCAGAAGTCCTGTAATTATTACTGAAGAAATGGTAACACAAATGAAACCAATGTCGGTTATTATTGATATAAGCATTGACCAAGGTGGAATTTTTGAAACAAGCGAAACTACAAACCACAAAAATCCTACTTTTATTAAACACGATGTAATTCATTATTGTGTACCAAATATAACAAGTAGAGTTTGCAGAACAGCCAGCTATGCTTTAAGCAATGTATTTACTCCACTTTTACTAAAATTGGCAGATGCCAAAGACATCCCAACTTTTTTATACAATAATGCTGGAGCGCGCAATGGAGTGTATGTTTATAAAGGTAATTTAACAAATAAACACATAGGCAAAAGGTTAAGCATTTACCACAAAGACATTGATTTATTACTTTCTGCACACATATAATTAATGGCAATTAATTTTTATAAAATTTACGATTTTAATTTAGATGGCAAAGAACCACAACAATTAAATTCGGTAAGAACAATAGATATTGAAGGCAAACGAATTTGTTTAGTTCGTTTGCACGATGGATTTTTTGCTATAGACGATAAATGCCCTCATGCAGGAGCGCCACTCGGCAATGGTAAATGCGATGAAAATGAATTTGTAATTTGCCCCATACACAGGTATAAATACAATCCAAGAACGGGAAAAGGTAATGGAAACCAAGGCGATTATGTAGAAACCTATCCAACAGAGTTACGAACTGATGGTGTTTATATTGGCTTAAAAGTTAAATGGTGGCAAAAGTTTTTGTAATGTTATTTTAATTATTTTAAAATTTGTATTTTGTAATTTCATTTAATTATTCAACATTGCGTTTTTAATAAAATATGAAATCAGATATAGAAATTGCACGTGAAGTAAAACTTCAACCCATTCAAAAAATTGCTGAAAGCATAGGAATTTCTGAAGATCAAGTAGAGCAATATGGTAAGTATAAAGCTAAAATTACTTTTAATTTTGATGAACAAAAAATAGCACAAAGCAATTTAATTTTAGTAACTGCTACTACTCCTAATAAAAGTGGAAGTGGTAAAACCACTACTTCGGTAGCCTTGGCTCAAGGATTAAATAAAATAGGTAAAAAAGCCATTGTTGCATTGCGTGAGCCTTCTTTAGGTCCTTGCTTTGGAATGAAAGGTGGCGCTGCCGGTGGAGGGTATAGTCAAGTATTGCCAATGGAAGATATCAACTTGCATTTTACAGGCGATTTTCACGCCATTACTTCGGCTAATAATACTTTAGCAGCTTTGATTGATAATTACCAATATTTCAATAAAAATAATCCGAATGGTTTAAAGCAAATTTTATGGCGCAGGGTGTTGGATGTAAATGATCGTTCGTTGCGCTATATGGTTTCGGGCTTAAATGGATCAAGCAATGGCATACCTACTGAAACAGGTTTTGATATTACACCTGCTTCTGAAATTATGGCAATTTTTTGCCTTTCCACTTCGTTAGATGATTTGCGTGCTCGCATTGAAAATATATTGATTGGTTATAAATACGACAATACACCTTTTTATGTAAAAGATTTAGGAGTAGCTGGTGCATTGGTTACTTTATTAAAAGATGCTTTTCAGCCTAATTTAGTACAAACCATTGAAGGTGGCGCAGCTTTTATTCATGGAGGTCCTTTTGCTAATATTGCCCACGGTTGTAATAGTATTATGGCTACCAAAGCTGCTATGCAATATGGAGAATATGCTGTTACCGAAGCAGGTTTTGGAAGCGATTTAGGCGGAGAAAAGTTTTTAAATATTAAATGCAGAGCAGCAGGAATTAGTCCTAAAGCTACTGTTTTAGTTACAACTACACAGTCAATAAAATTGCATGGTAAAGTTGACGAAAAGTTAATTAAACAACCCAATATGGATGGCTTAAAAGCTGGAATAAAAAACGTAGAACGCCATATTGAAAACCTACAACAATTTGGACAAACTGTAATTGTTGCTTTAAATAAATTTGGTTTTGATTCGGATGAAGAAATTGCTTATATTGAAAATTGGTGTAAAGAAAAAGGCGCTCATTTTGCCATTAATGAAGGATTTGCAAATGGAGGAAATGGTGCAGTTGAATTGGCTAAAAAAGTGGTTGAAATTGTAGAAAATAATCCAAGTAAATCCATCAACCATACTTATAATTTGAACGATACGATTGAAGAAAAAATAAAAAGTATTGTTACAAAAATATACAAAGGTAGCAGCATAACTTTGGGTAAAAATGCCAAAGTTGCTTTAAAGAAAATAACTGATTTAGGTGCAGATAAATTGCCTGTTTGTATTGCTAAAACGCAATTTAGTTTTACTGATAACGCGGCATTAGTAGGAGCTGCCGAAGGATTTAATATTCATATTGAAAACTTGGTATTGAACAACGGAGCAGGATTTATTGTAGCAGTTGCAGGAGAAATTATGCGTATGCCAGGTTTACCAAAAGACCCCGCAGCTATGCACATTGATTTTGTAAATGGAGAGATTACGGGTTTGAGCTAATTTTTAATTTGGTGATTTTCGATTTAGAGATTTAAAGATTACAAGATTGATAAACTAAAACTAAAATGATTAGAAAGATAGATGCTTATGTTCAAATTGTTGTTTTGATATTAGGTTTTATTGTTTCCGCTTATTTTGCTAGTCAAAAAAATTCGGAATTTTTATTTTTATATGGTTATATTTTAGTTGCTATTTTCCAAATTTTTAGTTTTGTACTTCATAAATTTATTGACAATAAAGAAGAAACTAAGTTTTTAAAATTTTACAGAATATATTTAATAAGTACTTTAATTTTTTTAATACCACCTCTTACAATAATTGGTATTGTTTCGCTAATGTTAATTTCACCAGTAATTGCAATTTTATATATAATTTTCAATTACCATGAAAATGTAAAACCAATTTTTAAAGAAGATTCTATTAGATGGTATTAGAAATTATCGAATTATCCACACTCCGTCAGACGTATTGTTGGGCTTAGCATGGCAAGTGTCAGACGGATATTTCAACACCCTATCAGAAAATCAAATCTCAAAATTCGTTAAATCAACAAATCAACAAGTAGTTAATGCAAACCATACAACAACTTCTTTCGGGAGAATTAATAGGAATCAAACATTTAAAATTATCGTGTAATTTAACTGAGTTTCCGATAGAAATATTAGAGTTAGCCGATACACTAGAACTTTTGGATTTATCATTTAATAAATTAAGTAGTTTACCACCTAATTTTGATAAATTAAGTAAACTCAAAATTGCTTTTTTCTCTGATAATTTGTTTACAGAATTGCCTGAAGTTTTGGGTAAATGCCAAAGTTTAGAAATGATTGGTTTTAAATCGAACCAAATTAAAACAGTAAGTGAAAATGCTTTGCCTAAAACTACCCGTTGGCTTATTTTAACCAATAACCAAATTGAAGTAATTCCTGCATCCATTGGCAATTGTTTCCCTTTGCAAAAATTGGCTTTGGCAGGAAATAAATTAAAAACTTTGCCAATAGAAATGGCCAACTGTAAAAACTTAGAATTGATAAGAATTTCAGCCAATTTATTAACCGAATTACCTCATTGGATTGAACAGTTACCTAAACTATCATGGATGGCTTTTGCAGGAAATCCATTTAGCGAAAAAGAACAAATAACCAATAATTTACATCAATTTGATTGGAACGAAATAGCACTAAAAGAAATTTTAGGACAGGGAGCATCAGGCATAATTTCAAAAGCTGAAATGAATAATAAAACAATAGCAGTTAAAGTTTTTAAAGGCGAAGTTACTAGCGATGGGTTGCCTTTAAGCGAAATGAATGCATGTTTACAAGCAGGAGAGCACCCCAATTTAATTCCAATTTTAGGTAAAATAAAAAATCATCCAGAAAACAAAGATGGTTTAGTGATGGAATTAATACCACCTAACTATAAAAACTTAGGTAATCCTCCAAGTTTGGAAAGTTGCTCGCGCGATGTATTTAATGCTGATACTAACTTTACTCTAAATCAAATTATTTCAATTGCCAAAGGCATAGCATCTGTAAGTGCACAACTTCATAGTAAAGGCATAAACCATGGCGATTTATATGCACACAATATTTTATACAACGAAAATGGCGATAACCTATTTGGCGATTTTGGTGCTGCCACTTTTTACAATAAAGAATCAAAAGAAGCAGAGTTAATTGAAAAAATAGAAGTAAGGGCTTACGGATGCTTGCTAGACGATTTGTTAATGAATACAAATACCGACAAACATGATACAACTATTAAAATATTGGAAGAAATAAAAGACAATTGCATGCAAGAAAATATTTTATCCAGACCCAATTTTTATAGTATTTGTAAGCAATTGCTTTAAAAGTAAACAAAAAACACCACTGACTGCCAACAATTGCTATCGCTTCACGCTCAAAGAGAGGAATTTTATTCGGAACATTTTGGAGTCAACCTATTTCAGGACTATACAGTTTGAATTCGATACATTTTTAATTGTTCCAACCTCAAAACGCCAAGTATTAATCCAATTATATTTATTATTGTAAAAATAATTTGTAATAATATAATGATTGATAAACTCCGTAAAACTGAAAACTTGCATGTGGTATTTTGGCTTTTTAAAGATATGTGTTGGATGTTGGAGTTTAAAACTGCTGGCGCAATAATGATTTTACCTACTTTAGCAATGGCTTTTTATGTTTTATATCTTTCAAAAAATAACTTTAATTTAATTATTGTAAACCTTGCAATTATATTTTGGATTTGTGCGAACAGTGCATGGATGGTAAGCGATTTTTACAACAATATTCCAAAATCTATTTCATTAATATTTTTCATTGGTGGTATTTTAACAATGCTTGTTTATGTTTGGAATACTTTTATAAAACAATATTTTTTAAAATAATAATTTAATGACTAATTCTGATATAGCCGATTTATTTAAACTTTATGCCGACTTAAGCGAGTTACATGGAGCCAATCCTTTTAAAACAAAACAATTTACTAATGCATTTTTTAGAATTGATAAAATGCTTACTGTTCTAGAAAATTTAACCATTCCTGAACTTGAAAAAATAGAAGGAATAGGTAAAGGAATTGCTGCTAAAATTGATGAAATAAATAGAACTGAAAGCTTTGCAGAACTAAATGAAATAATTGCCAAAACGCCTGAAGGCGTTTTAAAAATGATGAAAATTAAAGGCATTGGACCTAAAAAAATTGCCATTATTTGGAAAGAACTTGAAATAGAAGAAATAGGTGAATTACTATACGCCTGCAAAGAAAATAGGCTGGCTCAAGCAAAAGGATTTGGTTTAAAAACACAACAAAATGTTATTAACCAAATTGAGTTTATGTATGCAAGCGCAAATAAATTTCACTTTTCAAAAGTAGAAAATATTGCTTTGCAATTAGGTGAAATTTTAAAGCATTTTATTTCTGTTAAAAGAGTTTCAATAAGTGGAGATTTAAGACGAAAAATTGAAATAATTGATACAATTGAATTTGTTGTTAGTACTGGATCTACCAATGATTTACTTAATGAAATAAGTAAAAATAATCAGTTTACTGAAATTGAATCACTCAATGAAACAATTGATGGTAAATTTGAGCATATACCAATTAAACTTCTTTTATGTAGTGATGAAAAATTTATATGGAATTTATTTGAAAATACTGCTACCAAAAGTCATTTAGAATTACTTGATTTAAATAGGATAAATAGAAATTTAAAAAGCGAAATAGAAATATATCAAAGTATTGATTTACCTTTTATAGAACCTGAGTTGAGGGAAGGTTTGAATGAAGTTGAACTTGCAAAAAATAATAAACTTCCTGTTTTAATTGAGTATACTGATTTGAAAGGAGCTTTACACAACCATTCAACTTGGAGCGATGGGTTAAATACCATTGCTGAAATGGCTAAAGCTTGTCAAAAAATGGGGTACAGTTATTTTGGAATAGCCGATCATAGCAAAGCTGCTTTTTACGCCAATGGATTGAGTGAAGAACATATTTTACTTCAACACGATGAAATTGATAAATTAAATATTGCCAACCCTAATTTTACTATTTTTAAAGGAATAGAATGTGATATTTTATACAATGGTCAATTAGATTATTCTGATGATGTACTTTCTAGTTTTGATTATGTGGTGGCTTCGGTGCATAGCATTTTAAAAATGAACGAAGAAAAAGCCATGAGTAGATTAATTTCTGCAATTGAAAATCCATATACAACCATTTTAGGACACCCAACAGGAAGGTTATTGCTGTTGAGAGAAGGTTACCCTATAAATCATTTTAAAATTATTGATGCTTGTGCAGCCAATAAAGTAGCCATTGAAATTAATGCCAATCCATACCGATTAGATTTAGATTGGCGATACATAGATTATGCATTGAACAAAGGCATAAAACTGTGCATAAACCCCGATGCACACAGTATAGAAGGATTGAAAGATATGTATTATGGAACTTTAATTGCACGAAAAGGTGGCTTAACAAAAGAGAACTGTTTAAATGCATATTCTGCTACTGAACTCAAAAATTATTTTCAAACTCAAAAATTATTTTAAAACATTAATTCAAACAATAATTATATAAAAATTATGATAGAAAATTTATTAAATTTAATAAAAGAAAATGCTGGTGATTTAATTGTAAATAATCAAGCAATTTCAAACGAGCACAACGATGCTGCAATTTCTGAAACTGGTTCAGCTATTACTGACGGACTAAAATCTGCTTTATCATCAGGAAATTTGGGTGGATTAACTGATTTGTTAAAAGGTGGTGCAGGCGGTTTAGCAAGCAATCCAATTGTTTCAAGTATTATTGAAAATTTAACTTCTAGTTTAACTTCAAAATTTAATGTAAGTGGTGCTGATGCAGGCAATATTGCAAACAGTTTAATTCCTCAAGTTATGAATCAATTGGTATCAAAAACCAATAATCCAAACGATAACTCGTTTGATGTAAAGTCTATTGTAAGTAGTTTAGGTGGAGCAAATTTAGGTGGAATGATAGGAAATATGTTTGGTGGAAGTAAAACTGATGGTGAAAGTGGTGGAATTGGAGGAATGTTGAAGAATTTTTTAGGATAAACTTTGAAAAGTGAAAGGAAAAATTATATTTGCTAATAATCACTTTTAAAAATTTTTACTCATGGCTCGCGTACAAGTTAAAATAGAATTTCCAATTAAGGCATCGCCTTCATTGTTATTTAATTACATTAGTTCACCAAGTGGCTTATCACAATGGTTTTGCAACGATGTAGATATTAGGAATAATGTATTTAAATTCAAGTGGGATGGAGAAGAAACAAGTGCCGAGCTGCTTAAAAAAGTAAATAACAAAAGCATGAAATTTAAGTGGATGAATACTGCTAAAGACGAGTTTTTAGAATTTGATATTAATGTAGATGAACTAACTGATGACGTGGCTTTAATTATTACTGATTATGCCGATGAGGGAGATGAAAAAAATACAGAGCAACTTTGGGATAGTCAAATACATGATTTAAAAAGTTGTATAGGTGCTTAAAATTAAAAAGCTGTTCACAAATAGAACAGCTTTTTTTATGAGTAAATACTATAGATTACTTACAATTATTACATTTTTTCATTTTTAAATAAAGTATATCTTCGCCAACCGAAAAAAATAATATTTATGTTTGAAAGTTTAAGTAGTAAATTAGATAAAGCATTTAAAACCTTAAAAGGACAAGGTAAAATTACTGAAATTAATGTTGCTGAAACAGTAAAAGAAATTCGTAAAGCCTTAATAGATGCCGATGTTAATTATAAAATAGCAAAACAATTTACTGATACTGTTAAAGAAAAAGCATTAGGATTAAATGTATTAACTAGTTTAAGTCCTGGACAACTAATGGTAAAAGTTGTTAATGACGAATTAACTCAGTTATTAGGTGGCCAAACTGAAAATATAAATACCACTGGTAACCCTACTGTAATTTTAATGGCGGGTTTACAAGGAAGCGGAAAAACAACCCATTCAGCCAAACTAGCTCATTACTTTAAAAAGCAAGGTAAAAGCGTGCTTTTGGCTGCTGCCGATCTTTATCGTCCTGCTGCTATTCAGCAATTAATAGTTTTAGGCGAGCAAATAGAAGTACCAGTTTATTATGAAATGGAAAACAAAAATCCAGTTCAAATTGCTGAAAATGCTTTGAATGCTGCTAAAGATGGTAAACATAAAATATTAATTATTGATACTGCGGGTCGTTTAAGTATAGATGAGGAAATGATGGCTGAAATTGGTAACATTAAAAATACCGTTAAGCCACAAGAAATTTTGTTTGTTGTTGATTCAATGACAGGGCAAGATGCTGTAAATACTGCAAAAGCATTTAACGATGTGTTAGATTTTACAGGTGTAATTTTAACAAAATTAGATGGTGATACTAGGGGTGGAGCTGCCCTTTCAATTAAAACAGTAGTTGAAAAACCAATAAAGTTTGTGGGTATGGGCGAAAAAATGGAAGCACTCGATGTTTTTCACCCTGATAGGATGGCCCAACGAATATTAGGAATGGGCGATATTGTAACTTTGGTTGAACGTGCTCAATCTGTTTTTGATGATGAAGAAGCTGCAAAAATTCAAAAGAAATTATTAAAAGACCAATTTACTTTTGAAGATTTTTATAGCCAAATTCAACAAATAAAGAAAATGGGTAATCTTAAAGATTTAATGGCAATGATTCCTGGTGTTGGTAAATCGATTAAAGACATTGACATAAGCGATGATGCTTTTAAAGGAATCGAAGCCATTATAAACTCAATGACTCCTGCTGAACGCAAAACGCCCGATATACTAAATGGCAACAGGAGAAAACGTGTTGCATTGGGAAGTGGCACCGATATACAACAAGTAAATCAGTTGCTAAAACAATTTGAAGAAATGCGTAAAATGATGCGTTCCATGAATAAAATGGGTGGCGCAGGAATGAATATGCGCAACATGCCATTTAAAAGATAATTGGAATTATAAAACCCCATAATTAGTCATGCTGTAAGCATCTTCTTGGCTATAACAAGAATACTTTCCATTAACTAACAAACTAAAAAGTTAAAATAGGTAATGGTGCAAAAAATAGTTGGTGTTTTTTAATAAAATAACTAATAATATTAAAGCGTAAATCAGAAAAATAAACTGGCTCTGCTGGAGAGCAACCAAATAGCGATATGATTTACCACGAGAAA
>Ga0247844_1002583_pt1 | contig 29231 bp, 25 predicted proteins | sample LaCtaG_FD_192421 | JGI IMG/M metagenome (GOLD analysis project Ga0247844, IMG submission 192421) | Freshwater microbial communities from meromictic Lake La Cruz, Castile-La Mancha, Spain - LaCruzMarch201714.5m_1 | ecosystem: Environmental > Aquatic > Freshwater > Lake | place: Spain: Castile-La...
TCGTGTTTGTCTGGCTGGCTGGCCGGCCGCTGCTCCGGCACATGGCCCGGCGAACCGAGGAACGTGGCGGGATGACCCATGCGATGCTCGGAACGACGCTCTCCCTCGTCATGCTCGGGGCGTGGTTCACCGACGCCGTCGGGATCTATGCCGTCTTCGGGGCGTTCATCCTCGGCGTCGCGGTCCCGAAAGGATTTTTTGCGGAGGCGCTTCACAAACATTTGGAGAAGATGACGACCGCGTTCCTGCTGCCGCTTTTTTTTGTGTATTCCGGGCTCAACACCCGGATGGACCTGATCATCGCGCCGGAGCTTTTCGGGGTGACGCTCCTGCTCCTTTTTCTGGCGATTGCCGGCAAGGGTCTGGCGTGTGCCGCTGCGGCGTGGTGGCATGGCGAGCCACTGCGCGAGGCCCTCGCGATCGGCTCCCTCATGAACGCCCGCGGGCTCATGGAGCTGATCATCCTCAACATCGGCCTCGAGCGCGGGGTCATCACTCCCACGCTTTTTACGATGCTCGTGTTTATGGCCATCGTCACCACGCTCATGGCCACACCCGCGTTCAACCTGGTGAGGAGGGGAGCCCATGCCGCCTGACGAAAATCTGACCGGGTCGATCCTCGTCGCCCACCCGGCGCTCGTGGATCCGAACTTCCGGAAGACCGTCGTTTTTATTTCCCAGCACGCCGCCGACGAGGGTGCGACCGGGATCGTCCTCAACCGCCCGCTCGGCGAGGTCATCACGACCGTGCCCGGCCTTCCGGAAATCCCGGTGTTTTCCGGTGGTCCGGTCGCGACCGAATCGGTCGTGCTCGCCAGCCTCCAGTGGCGGGTCGACCCGACGGTCGTCGCCTTCCGCGCGTTTTCCGGCCGGCTCGGCAGCGAGGCGGTCGAAGATGAATGGACCCCCGGCCTCCGCGCGTTTGCCGGATATTCGGGATGGAGCGAGGGCCAGCTGGAGCGGGAAATCCAGGAGGAGACGTGGGTGGTTGTGCCTCCCACCCGGGAAATTATCGAGATGCCCCGGCCCGAGGCGATCTGGAAATCCGTGCTCCGGCAGGTCAGCCCGATGCTCCACCTCCTCTCCGACGCCCCGGACGAACCCTGGAAAAATTGAGGCCCGATATCTCCTGTCCGCTGCTGGAGAAAGTGGTGAGGCAAGGGGTGAGTCTTTTCGAACTGGCGGGGCACGACGGGGCGTCTTATGAGACGCTAACTTCTTCAGTTCGGTCAGTATTGATGATTGCCGATACAACCGGGCGCCGGAAAAGCAGGACGGCGCTGGAAAAAATTCCTCTGCTGTGCCAGAGTTCCGCCCATGTCCGAGAGCTCGATCAGAAAGTCCCTCCAGATCTACAAAGGCCTTGTTGAGGTCAGCGGGCTGATCAATTCGATCACCGACTACGGCGAGCTGCTCCGCGCGATCCTGGATGTTGCGCGGCGTGTCTTCCGCGCGGAGGCCGGCACGCTCTTTCTGGTGGATGCGGCCACAGGCGACCTGGTCCTGGCGATCGCGACCCGCGGCGAATCAGGATACGTGGAGCCCAAGCTCTCGGTCCCCCGCGGGCGGGGGATTGCGGGATGGGTCCTCGAGCACGGCGAGCCGGTGGTGATCCCGGATGCGTACCAGGACGAGCGTTTTTTCAAGGATGCCGACCGGATGACCGGGTTCAAGACCCGGTCGATCCTCTGCGGGCCGCTGAAGCGCGGGAGCGAGCTCATCGGAGTGCTCCAGATCCTGAACCCGCGCGAAAAGGAGTCCTTCGAGCAGGAGGACCTCGAAGGGTTCTGCGCGTATGCCAACCTGATCGCGACCGCGATTGAAAAGCTGCGCGCGGCCGAGCGGATGCGGGCGCAGGACCGCATGGACCGCGATCTGGCGATCGCCGCTGAGATCCAGCGCGAGCTCCTCTCCCGCGCGATTCCGGCCCGGATCGAAGGCGCGGCATTTTCCGCGTACAACACGCCGGCTGCCAATGTGGGAGGCGACTTCTATGCGGTGTTTCCCGGCGGCGATGGCTCGTTTTATTTTGCGGTGGGCGATGTTTCCGGCAAGGGGATCTCGGCATCGCTGCTCATGGCGCAGACGCTCAGCGCGATGCGGTTCATCTTCGCCTCGGAGACGTCGCCCTCGTCCGCACTCGCGCTGCTGAACGAGACCCTGCACGCGAGCATCATCCGGGGGATGTTCATCACCACGCTGATCGGAAAGATGGATCCGGCGCGGAGGGTGGTCGAGATGGCGAGCGCCGGCCACTGCAAGCCGCTCGTCGTGCGTGCGGGCGGTGAGGCCGCGCGCGTCGAGCTCCCCGGAGCGATGCCGGTCGGGATCCGCCGCGGGGTGGCCTATGCCAGCGATGAGCTGGCACTTGGCGCCGGCGACCGGCTGGTCATCTACACAGACGGCCTCAGCGAGTCCCGCGCCGAGGACAGCGACGTGCTCTTCGATGACCTGCTTCTGGACGTCGCCGCCGGACCAAGCGCCTCCACCGCGGAGCTCCTGGAACGGATCGTTGCGGCCGAGCTCCGCCACCGAGGAAGCGGCAGCCAGCGCGATGACCTCACCGTCCTCGTGGGAGGGTTTGAATGAAGATCCGGTTCCAAAGCGACACGTGCCACCTGGCCGATATCCGGGCGCAGGCGCGCGGGTTTTTGTCGGCGGCCGGGTTTGATGAATGCACATCCGAGCTGATGGTCCTAGCCCTCGACGAGGCGTGTACGAACGTGATCCGCTACGCCTACGGCCACGCGTGCCGGCCGGTGACGCTCGAGATGACCGCCCTCCGCGCAAAAATCCGTTTTATCCTGCGCGATTACGGACGGACCTGCGACCCCTCGCGGATCAAGAGCCGGGCGCTCGAGGATATCCGGCCTGGCGGGCTCGGCGTGCACATCATCCAGCAAGCCTTCGATTCCGTGTCCTACCTGCCGCAGAGGCGGGGGACCCGGCTGGTCCTGGAAAAGGCGCGCCCGGCGGTTCAGCCGCCCTGCCGCCCGGCGTAGGAGAGCGTGCCCTGGAGGACATCGATCGCGCGCTGCAGCTGTGGGTCCAGCATCAGCTTGCTTTCGGCCATCCCGCTCTCCTTCCTGCGACGGGAGCGGAGGAGGTCCGACTCCTCGTCGTATGTCAGCGTCGCGCGGATGTGCGGGCTCACCCCGTGCTCGTGGATCAGGTTTTTGCCCGGCGTAAAATACTTCGCCGTCGTAAGCCGCAGAGCCGAGCCGTCGGGGAGGGAAATCACGCTCTGGACCGATCCCTTGCCAAACGTCGTCTCCCCCACGACCAGCGCGCGCTGGAGGTCCTTGAGCGCGCCCGCCACGATCTCCGAACCGCTCGCACTGGCGTAGTTGACCAGGACGACCAGAGGGTATTTTCTCGGGGCTGCGCTGCGCCCGGTGCGGTACTCGCGCGAGGGGGTGCGGCCGCGGGTGAAGGCGACCATCGTATCGTTCGGGAGAAATTCGGCCGCGACGTCCACCGCGCTGTTGAGAAGGCCGCCCGGGTTGTGGCGTAGGTCCAGGATGAGGGCCTCCATGCCCTCCTTCTCCAGCTTGTCGAGGGCCTTCGAGAGCTCCGCCGCCGTCGGCTCGTTGAACTGGGTGACCCGCACGTAGCCGATCTTTGAGCCGGATGCGGCCGGCAGGATCTGGGCATCCTTCACGCTCGGGATCTTGATAATCGCCCGGGTGAGCTCAAAGTCTTTGACCTCCTTGGTTGCCGGGCGGCTGATCGTCAGGCTCACCTTCTCTCCGACCTCCCCACGCAGGAGGTCGATCGCTTCCTGGAGGGTGAGCTTGTCTGTCGTCTGACCGTTGATTTTCAGGATCCGGTCCCCAGGCAGGATGCCAGCTTCAAATCCCGGGGAATCCTCCATCGGGTTGATCACCGTAAGCATGCCGTTGCGCTGGGCCACCACGACCCCGAGCCCGCCGAACTCACTCTTGGTGTCCTCCTGCATGCTCTTAAAATCCTTCGGCTCCATGAACTGGCTGTGCGGGTCGAGCGAGGCGAGCATCCCCCGCATCGCCTCGTAGGTCATGTCCTTGTAGGAAACTTTGGTATCATCCACGTAATCCTGCCGGATGAGCTGCATCGCCCGCGCCAGGATCTGCATCTGCTCGTAGGGGGAGTCCTCGGCAGGTTCCTCCGCAGCAAGCGGAGCGGAGACGAGGGCTAACAAACAGATCAGTTTTCGCACGCTGCATCCTAGCATGCGCGGCGGATTCTTCAGCGCTTTTTTGAATATTTCGCTTCCCCCCGGGCCGCGCGGACGTATTAGGAATATCCTTTTGTATGCATTGCCACCTCACCTTTTCGTGAATCCTAAAACCTTTCTTATCACCGGCTGCTCCAGCGGTCTTGGGCTTGCGCTCGCGCAGGCCGCGCTCGCGGGCGGCCACCGCGTCATTGCGACGGCACGCGACAGGCAGAGCATAGCCGCCCTTCAGGAGGAGGGCAGCTGCCATCTGGAAGCGCTCGACATCACGGACGCCGCTCAGGTGGGCTCAGTCGTTGAGAGGGCACAGGCGGTTTGGGGGTCGCTCGACGTTCTTGTCAACAACGCTGGCTATGGCCTCCTGGGAGCCATCGAGGAATGCGGCGATGAGCAGATCCGGCGCAACGTGGAGACCAACTTCTTTGGCCCGCTCAACATGATCCGTGCGGTCCTGCCGATCATGAGGGGGCAGGGGAGCGGGCACATCGTGAACATCAGCGCGGCCGCCGCGATCTCCAATTATGCGGGGCTTGGCATCTACGGGGCTGCCAAGGCGGCGCTGGAGTTGATGAGCGAGAGCTTGCGCGCCGAGCTCGCGCCTCTGGGAATCCGGGTGATGCTGGTCCAGCCGGGGCCGTTCCGGACGGATTTTATCGCCCGGGGGATGGAGAAGGCGGCGGAGCACATCGCGGCTTATGACGCCACGGCGGGCCGGTTCAAGCGGACGATTGAGTCTCTTGACGGCAAGCAGCCGGGAGATCCGGCGCGGGCCGCGACCGCAATTCTCGCCGCCATCGAATCCGACAAGCCACCCTTCCGGCTGGTGCTCGGCAAGTATGCCAACGAAAAAGTCCGCCGCACCGCTGCCGGGATCGAGGCCGAGCGTGCTGCCTGGGAGCACCTCGGGCTGACGGCCGACTTTCCTCCTGCGTCCTGAGCCATCATTCTTATGCCGATCCACACGCTAACTGCCCAACAAATCATCCCCGCCACGCTCGAGCAGGCGTGGGAGTTTTTTTCCAACCCGCGCAATCTGGCCACGATCACCCCGCCGGATCTGGGATTTGAGATCGTGACTCCCGACCTGCCCAAGCGGATCCGGGCTGGTCTGATGATCGAGTACCGCGTGCGCCCGCTCCTCGGCATCCCGGCCACGTGGCTCACCGAAATCACCCACGTGCAGGACGGGGAGTCCTTCGTCGACGAGCAGCGGGTCGGGCCGTATGCGATCTGGCACCACGAGCACGGCTTCCGCGACCTCGGCGATGGACGGGTCGAGCTCCTCGATCGCGTGACCTACCGGCTTCCGTTTCAGCCATTCGGGGACCTCGTGCACGGCATCCTGGTCCAGCCGCGCCTTGCCAGCATCTTCGCTTTCCGCAAAATAAAGGTGGAGGAGCTGTTCCCGTCGTAAGAGTGCTGGACGGGGCTGATCCCCGAAAGTTGCAAAACGGGCTCCGCCTTGAGGAATCTTGTTTGGAGTTCCGCATTTATGCGGTGGGCTTTTGGGTGGCGGTGAACGCTGCCGCCGCCTAACCACGTGGCCGCAGGAGCGGCCCGGGGAGATCTTGCGAAGCAAGACCCCAGAGGGGCGACACGAGCGGGAGCGAGGGAGTCAACGCGGAACTCCGAACCAGGAAGCCCTCAGCCTAAATGGCGTGCATCTTTTGGAGATCCGCCTAGTGCTGGACGGGGCAAAAAGCGGGGTTTGACTTCCTTCCAAGTCCCCTTCAATGATTTGCGGCCTATGCCACTCATCGACAAGCCGCTCTCCGAACTTCAGCATTATTACGGGAACAGCCCGAAGCCGCACGACTTCGAGGATTTCTGGGACCGTTCCCTGGCCGAAATGCACGCGCTCGATCCCTGCGTCGAGCTCGCCCCTGCGCCGGTCCTCGGGCTGCCCGGCGTGGAATGTTTTGACCTCTGGTTTGATGGCGTCGGCGGCTCGCGGATCCACGCCAAATACCTCCGCCCGGCCAAAGCCAAGGACCCGCATCCCGCCGTCCTTCAATTTCACGGGTACTCCGGATCCAGCGGCGATTGGAACGACAAGCTCAACTATGTGCTCGCCGGCTATTCGGTGGCCTCGCTCGATTGCCGCGGCCAGGGCGGGCGCAGCCAGGACCTCGGCAGCGCCTCCGGCACAACGCTCCGCGGGCACATCATCCGCGGCCTCGATGACATCCCCGAAAAAATGCTTTTCCGCCAGATCTTCCTCGATACCGCCCAGCTCGCTCGGATCGTGATGGGCTTTCCGGAGGTCGATGCATCCCGGGTGGGGGCGATGGGCGGATCGCAGGGCGGCGCGCTGACCCTGGCTTGCGCTGCCCTCGAGCCCGGCATCAGCCGTGCGGCCTCCACCTATCCTTTCCTCAGCGACTACCAGCGGGTCTGGGAGATGGACCAGGCCCAGAATGCCTATGCGGAGCTCAAGGAATACTTCCGCCACTTCGATCCCCAGCACCTCCGGGAGCAGGAGATCTTCACCAAGCTCGGCTACATCGACATCCAGAACCTCGCCCCGCGTATCAAGGCCGAGGTCGTCATGTTCACCGGCCTCATGGACGCGATCTGCCCGCCCTCAACCCAGTTTGCCGCCTATAATAAAATCGAATCCAAAAAGCAGGTCCAAATCTTCCCCGACTTCGGCCACGAGGGCCTGCCCGGCCAGGGAGATATGGCCTTCAATTTCATGATGGGGCTGTAGAGGAAATCGGCCCGGGCCTGGTTTCGTGTGACCCTCCCGATTTTTCACGGCTGGAGAATCCGTTGGTGCGGCGCCGCAAAATCGATAGGCTCGGTCAATGGAATTGCTTTACCCGTTTCTCGCGCCGGGCGCCGCCACCGAGACCGGCGGACCCATCACTGTGCTGGTGAACCGATTCGTCCCGCAGGACGCAGAGAATGCGCTCGCGGACACCCTGAGGGGCCTGCTCCGGGATTTTGACCGGTTTCCGGGAACGTCCGGATGCAGAATCTTCCGCCGTCCAGTTGGCAACGGTGTGGAGTTTTCTATCCTCCAACACTTCGCCAGCCAGACCGACCACGACGCGTGGCTTGCCTCGCCGGAATTTGCGCGGTGGCGCGTTGCAGTGGCCCCTCCCGTGCCAACGCCAGGCCACGTGCACCGATACTCGGGCATGGAGTCATTTTTTGTTTCCGCAAAGGCCCCCGACGCACCGCCGCGCTGGAAGATGGCTCTTTTGCTTCTGCTCATCGTCTACCCCCTGTCGCTGGCCCTTTCGATTTGGGGTGCTCAGGTGCTTGCCAGCCTTCCCGTGCTGGTGGGAACCCTCCTGACCTCGGTCTTCATGGTCTGGCTCATGACCTACCTCCTTGTGCCTATTCTGACGAAGGTTTTTCAGCCCTGGCTCCAGCCAACAAAATGACCGGTCCGGGCGGCCTACACTAGAGCGGGAGTTCCATCAACGCGGGCAGCCTTTTTTTGCTAGGCCTTGACAGGCGCCCCCGCAGGCTCGTGGGATGGCGCGCGGTCGGGAGCGATGAGCATGTAGATCGAGGGCAGAATGAAGAGGGTGAAGAGGGTGCCAATTGCCATGCCGAAGACGAGCACGAGCCCGATCGAGTTGCGGGCCTCGGCGCCGGGGCCGCTCACAAAGATGAGCATGACGTGGCCGAAGACGGTCGCCGCGGTTGTCATGAGGATCGGGCGAAGACGGAGGCGGGCGGCATCCCGGATGGCGTCGATCTTGGAGAGGCCCGCCTCGCGGCGGACGTTGGCAAATTCGACCATGAGGATCCCGTGTTTTGCGATCAGCCCGACCAGGGTGACAAGGCCGACCTGCGAATAGATGTTCAGCGTCGTCGTCCATCCCTCGGTGAGGCCGAAGTTCCATCCCGGCGGGCCGGCCGCCTTGAGGAACGTGAAGATGAGCGCGCCGAACATAGCGAGCGGGACGGACCCGAGGAGGATGATGAGCGGGTCGCGGAACGAGTTGAACTGGGCGGCTAGCACGAGGTAGATCAGGATCACGGCAAGCGAGAACGCCGGCAGGAACTTGCCCGCCTCGTCGCGGAGCTGGCGGGATTGGCCGGCGAGCTGGATGCCGACCCCCCTAGGCAGGACTTCCTTCGCCGCCTTTTCGAGCTCGTCGAGGCCGGCCGAGAGCGAGCGCGGGGCGATGCCTTGAATTTTTACCGCGTTGAGCTGGTTAAACCGGTTCAGGCTGCGCGGCTCGATCGAGCGCTTCATCGTGGCGATCGAGCTCAGCGGGAGGAGGGTGCCCTCCGGGCCGCGGATGTGGATGAGGCCGAGCTGCTCCGGCGTGAGCCGCTGGGCGCGGGCAATCTGCGGGATCACCTTGTAGCTCCGGCCATCGTAGTTGAAGCGGTTGACAAAATTCCCTCCGAGCAAGGTCCCGAGGTCCTGCCCGACCGCTCGCATGTCGAGGCCGAGCGACGCAATTTTTTCGCGGTCGATGACGATCTCCTCGCGGGCCTGGTCGATTTTGACATCCGTCTCGAGGAACGCGAACTGCTGCGACGGCATCGCCTTGGCGACGACCTGCTTGGCGAGGTCGAGAAGCTTCTCCGGCTCCTGGGTGCCCAGGACGAGGAACTCGACCGGGAACTGGCCGGCGGCCGGCAGCGGGTCGGGCAGGAACGCCGGGTGCTGGACGCCGGTGATTTTGGAGAGGGCCCCGGCGACCTCCGGCTCGATCTGAAAGACGCTGCGCTTGCGCTGCGACCACGGCTTCACGAGCATCCCGCCAAACCCGAACCCGGCCTCCGTGATCTGGAACGTCTGCTCCATCTCGGGAATTGATTTGAACACGTCAAACGCCTCCTCCGTATAGTACGTGACCTGCTCGACCGAGGCGTTCGGGGGAGGGGACACGACGCCGAAGATGATCCCCTGGTCTTCCTTCGGGGCCAGCTCGGTTGGAGACATCAGGTAAAAGACGACGGCAAAAAACGTGAGGACCGCCCAGAGGACGTAGATCTTTGGGCGGTGGCCGAGCGTGATGTCGACCAGCCGGCCGTACAGGTTTTTCAGCTTTTCGAAGTCGCGCGAGACCCGGCCGGCGAACCCTTTTTCGTCGTCTCCCCTGCGGAGGAGCCGCGATGAGAGCATCGGCGAGAGCGTCAGGGCGACGATGCCCGAGATGAAAACCGCCCCGGCCAGAGTGAAGGCAAACTCGCGGAAGAGCGCGCCGGTGAGGCCGCCCTGAAATCCGATCGGCACGTAAACCGCAGCGAGGGTGATCGTCATCGAGATGACCGGCCCCACGAGCTCGCGGGCCCCCAAGAGGGCCGCCTGGATCGGCTGCAGCCCGTCGCGCAGGTGGCGCTCGATGTTTTCCACCACCACGATCGCGTCGTCCACGACCAGGCCGACCGAAAGCACGATCGCCAGCAGGGTGAGCAGGTTGATCGTGAAGCCGAAAATCTGCATCAGGAAAAATGTGCCGATGAGCGAGATCGGGATCGTAAGCATCGGGATGATCGCGGCGCGAAACGACCCGAGAAACAGGTAGATCACGACGATGACGATGGCGATCGTCTCGAGCAGCGTCTTGCGCACCTCATGGACGGCCTCGTTGATGTACGTCGTGCTGTCGTATGCCACGTCTGCCTCGAGCCCGCTCGGGAGCTGCGCCCGGACCTCGTCCAGGGCGCTGCGCACCCCGGCAATGACCTCCAGGCTGTTGGCGTTAGGCATCACCCAGACGCCCATGAAGACGGCGTCCTGGCCGGTGAAGCGCACGGTGGCGCTGTAGTTCTCGGCCCCGAGCTCGACCTCGGCGAGATCGCCGAGCCGGATGACCGCGCCGTTGCGCTCGGCGACCGCCAGCTTCCGGAACTCCTCGACATTTTTGAGGTCCGTGTTCGCGGTCAGGTTGAGCTGGCTGAGCGCCCCGCGGGTCTGCCCGATCGCAGACAGGAAATTGTTTGCCTCCAGGGCGGTGCGGATATCGCTGGGCGAGAGGTTGAAAGCGGCGAGGCGGTCGGCATCCAGCCAGATCCTCAGCGCGTACGTGCGCCCACCCAGGATGTCGGCGCGCTGGACGCCGGGGATCGCGGAAAGCCTCGGCTGGACGACGCGCAGGAGGTAGTCGTTCACCTGGTTCGGATTCAGAATGTCCGAGCGGAAGCTCAGGTACATCGACGCAATCTGGGCGTCAGCCGGCTCGATTTTGAGGACCGGGACCTCGGCTTCCGGGGGCAGATCGCTGCGGACCTGATCGACCTTCGAGCTGATGTCGGCCAAGGCTTTAACCGGATCGTAATTCAGGCGCAGGATGACCTTGATGAGAGAGAGGCTCTGGCTGCTGGTGGATTCGATGTAGTCGATGCCATCCGCCGCAGCCACCGCCCGCTCGATCGGGGTGGTGATAAACCCGCGCACGAGGTCGGCGTCCGCCCCGACGTACACGGTCGAGATTTCGATCGTCGCCCGCTCGAGGCGAGGGTACTGGCGCACGCTGAGCGTCGAGACCGCCTGCAGCCCGGCGATGATGATGACCAGCGTCACCACGATCGAGAGAACCGGGCGACGGATGAAGATGTCTGTAAAGCTCATGGTCCGCCTAGGAGTTGTCCGGCTTCGGATCGAGCAAGGCGGCCGGCTGCATCGCATCGTCCGGCACGACGATCGCGTTGTTGTTCAGCTTGAAAGCGCCCGCGCTCACCACCCGCTCGCCCGCTTCGAGACCCTTCACAACGGCAACAAAATCCCCGCGCTGGCGGCCGAGCTTCACAAATTTCTGCCGGGCGACGAGCTTTCCGTTCGACTCCTCGACGACGTAGACCGAGGCACCGTACGCCTCGTTGATGAGGGCGGAAATCGGGATCGTGACGACCGCCTCCTCGCTTGGCAGCACGACGCTCGCCCGGACAAACTGGCCGGGCCGAAGCAAGGCATCCGGGTTCTCCAGCACGCCCTGCACGCGGGCGCTGCGCGTCGTCTCGTCCATCACCGGGTTGATCGCCGACACCGTGCCGGTCACCGGCGCGGGAAGGCCGTCGCTCATCACGCGAAGCGGATAGCCGACCTTGATCTCGGACAGTCGGGTCTGCGGAACGTCAAACTCCGCGTACATGCGGTCGTTATTTTGAAGGGGGATCAGCGAGTCGCCGGCCGCCACCCGCTGCCCGGCATTGACTTCCCGGATCCCAACCCGCCCGTCGAACGGCGCCCGAATCAGCTTGCGGTCGAGGATCGCCTGGAGGTTCGCCACTGCAGCCACCGCCTCGTCGTACGTCGCGGAGGCGGTGTCAAATTCCGACTGCGCCACCGTGCGGCGGGTGAGGAGGCTCTGAATCCGGTCCAGGTTCACCTTCGCCAGGCGCAACCGCGACTGCGCCGAGGCCAGTTCCGCCCGCTCCGGCGCCACGTCGTATTCTACCAGGAGATCGCCCTTTTTGACAAAGGCCCCGTTTTCCACCGGGATGTTCTTGATCATGCCCGGAAGCTCGGCGCGGATCGTCACGCCCTGGATCGGGCGCAGGGAGCCCGGGTAATCCAGCGTCTCCTCCCACGATTGCTTTTCCGCGATCACTGTCGCCACGGAAGCCGGAGGCATCCCGGCCGCCCCGGCCGCCGTCGCATACCCGATCAGGCTCCCGATCTGGATCACCTTCAAACCGATAATCCCTCCCACCACGACCAGCAACCCCCCCGCAACCAGCAGCCAACCCCGCCAGCGCGAATTCCATAAAGATTTCATATGCGTAGAAAATCAACGACGTAAGATATTAATCAAGGAAAACAATTTTTCTGAAGGTGGTTTTTTCAGAATAGAAATAGGGGTCAGGGTGGAATGGCGCTAACTTAAGGGTTTTCCAGGAATCATTTCGACGCCGACTTTTCGATGTGGCAGGTGACCCATTTCGGAAATAGGGGTCAGGGTGCATTTTATTTCATTTTCAGACAAGGATCCTCCTTCCAATGCGGCGATGCAGCGACAGGCTCACATTCGCAGCGTTCCTCATTGCCAGATGCTCTGCGATCCAACTCTGACTCACCGTTGTCTCTTTCCAGATCTGCTGCGCGATCCCCACCTTGCGCGGGTCACTTGCCCGCAGGTTGTGCAACTGCGCTTTGCCGAGCCCCTCTTTTTTCAGCTCCTCGTTCAGAATCTCTCTGGCCCTCGCTTCCCCGTGCTCCAGCACTTCTGGGGTGCGTTTATACCCCCGCGAGCGTCTCGCTTTTGCGAGTGCACCCGACATCTTGAGCATCTGCTCGGCAAATTCCTGCCTCCCCCAATACCATCCCCTCTTCAAATCGCTGAGCCGCCCATCCGACTCTTCTGCTTTTCCCGGAATTCCACTTCTTTTGCCTTCCGTGCGGCCTCTTTGGTCCAAGTGCTCGACCATTTCCCGCCGACCCGCCGCCGTGTCGGGGTACCCCAGCATTCCAAAGACCTCCGCCGAGGCCAGCCACGCCGGTCGCTTCCCCGGCAGCAACGCGAACCCTCCAGCCAGACTGCTCCACGGATAGTCCAATATGCTTTTCCCCTTCGCGTAATCCACGAGCCCCGCACGACACGGGTTGAGATGAAGATAATCCCAGAGCGTTGTATGGTAGGCCGGCAGCCCCGCTTCCACCAAGACCGCTTTGTAGCGGTCCCCGAACAACCTCCCCCACTCCCGGTGCCGGGTGTTAAACCGCCTCGTCACCGTGTTCTGAAACCACTTCATGCCCTCCACAAGGTTTGCCTCCGGCGTTTCGATAAACAGATGGTAGTGGTTGCCCATCAGCACCCACGCATGGACGCGCCATCCCGTCTTCTCACAAACCTCCCCCAGACACTGCAGAAAAAACCGCCGGTCGTCATCATCCACAAAAATCCCCTGACGACGATTCCCCCTTGCCATCACATGATAACTTGCTCCTGAAAATTCAATGCGAATGCTCCTCGCCATGTGCCCACCTCGTCCATAAAACACGCTGCCGTCAATCGAAAAGTGAATTAATATGCACCCTGACCCCCAGTTTCCCGCATGTTGAGGTGGTGACATTTCGCTGTTGCGGGGTGCTGGCGGGTTGTATAGAACGCTCTTCCCGACAAACCGGGATACCTCCATGGGAAAAATCTACAACAACATCGTCGAAACGGTCGGCCGGACGCCGCTCGTGAAACTGAATCGTATTTCGGCCGGGCTTCCCGCCACGATCGCCGTGAAGTGCGAGTTTTTTAATCCGCTGGGAAGCGTCAAGGACCGGATCGGGATGGCGATGATCGAGGATGCGGAGGCTCGGGGGATCCTGAAGCCCGACACGGTCATCGTGGAGCCAACGAGTGGGAACACCGGGATTGCTCTGGCGTTTGTGGCGGCGGCCAAGGGGTACAGATTGATATTGACGATGCCCGAGACGATGAGCGTCGAGCGCCGGACGCTTCTGGCCATGCTCGGGGCGAAGCTGGTATTGACGCCCGGGTCCGAGGGCATGAAGGGGGCGATCTCGCGGGCGGAGGCGATCGTGAAAGAAACTCCGGGCGCCTGGATGCCGCAGCAGTTCAACAACCCGGCCAACCCGGCCATCCATTCCAAGACAACAGCCGAGGAGATCTGGGAGGACACGGACGGGAAGGTGGACATTCTGGTCTCTGCCGTCGGGACCGGCGGCACGATCACCGGGTGCGTCGAGGTGCTTCAGGCACGCAAGCCGGGCTTCCGCGCGGTGGCGGTCGAGCCCAAGGACTCTCCGGTCATCTCCCAGACGCTTGCCGGGCAGCCGATCAAACCAGGCCCGCACAAGATCCAAGGCACGGGGGCCGGATTCGTGCCGAACAATCTGCACTTGAAATCCGCGTCCGGGGAGGATCAGATCACCGAGTGCCTTCAGGTGAGCAACGACGATGCTTTTGCGATGGCCCGCCGCCTGGCGAAAGAGGAGGGGATTCTGGCCGGGATCAGCTCCGGCGCAAACGTGCATGCGGCCGTCGAGTTGGCGAAGCGTCCTGAGAATGCCGGCAAGCTGATCGTTACGATCGCCTGTTCGACTGGCGAGCGCTACCTGAGCACCGCTTTGGCTGAAGATGCGCGTGCGGAGGTCGGAGCTTAATATGGCTGCTCCTACGCCCACAGACGACGCGGTCCTGGAAACCGACGGCTTGGACATGGCCTTTTTCTGGCACGAAAATAAGAAGAGAATTTTGCTTTGGACCGCTGCGGTCGTGGTCGTGGTCGGCGGCTCGCTCGCATGGTACGTGAGCTCGGTGCTGTCCTCGCGCGCTGCGGAGGCGGCGCTGGCCGGGGCGAACGATGCGGCCGCGTATGAGGCGATCATCAAAGATTATCGCGGGACGATGCCGGCTGCGGACGCGAGCCTGCTCCTGGCGTCCGCCCTGCGGGAGAGCGGAAAGCTGGCTGAGTCGACTGCCGCATTCCAGGAGTTCCTCAAGGATTACCCGAGCCACCCGCTTGCGGGGGGAGCTCTTCTCGGGGTGGCGGAGAATCAGGACGCAGCGGGGGATCCCTCGGCTGCGGCCCAGACGTTTGCGCAGGTTGCGGAGAGGTATCCCGACAGCTACGCGGCGCCGTTTGCCCGCTACGCGCTGGCCGAAATCCACCTTCGCGATTTCCGGCGCGAGGAGGCCCGGTCCGTGCTGGAGGCCATCCAGACCGAATCCCCGGGCTCGCTCGTCGCAAGGTTGGCTGCCGCGCAGCTCGCCCGCTTGGGACCGGCCCCGGCCAAGTAATTTGTTTCGACGCCAGCCCGGCGTCCTGTAAATTCTTTCACTATGAAAACCGTCCGCATCGTCGAACAGCTCGCCATTTTTATCGCCAACAAGCCCGGGACTCTCTCGCAGGTCTGCGACGCGCTGGCGGAGGACAAGATCAACATCTACGGCCTGACCGTCTCGGATACCGTTGACCACGCGGTCGTTCGCATGGTGGTGAGCGACACCCGCCGGGCGATCGCCCTCCTCGAATCCCATGGAACGCTGGTCGTGGAAAACGACGTGATCATGATCGAGAATGACAACCGCCCCGGCGGGCTCTCGCGGATTGCCAAGGCCCTTTCGGCCACGAAGGTGAACATCGAATACGCATACCTCGCCTCAATGCCGAGCGCCAAAAAAGGTCTCCTCATCCTGCGCGTCAGCGATGTGAAGAAGGCCATGAAGGCGCTGAGCGCTCCCGGGCTGGGGATTTAAACCAGCGCGCCCGAGGCTCCCCGACCATGTACGCGAGGCTCGACTTCATCCTCCGCGGACTGGGTCTCAAAGATCTCCTGCCCCTGTTTGAAAAGGAGGGGGTCGACGACTCGCTGCTCGAAGGGATGAGCGAAGACGAACTGCGATCCATCGGTGTCGAAAAGCTTGGTGACCGCAAGCGGCTTCTCAAAGAATTTGGAAAGCTGGGGCCCTCGGGGTTTGCGGCCAAGCCGATGGCCCGGCAGGCGGCCCCGGGCGCATCTGCGGTGGGTGCGGCCCCGTCCGCAGCCGTCGGGCGCTACAGCGACCAGTGCCTTGGTGCTACTTTGGCGAGGCCGTTCCTGAACAGCCTGCGGGTTCCCATGGTGCCGATCCCACGCGGCAAGACGCTCTTCAGCGTCTGGCCGGTCCGCGTGCGGGATTATGCCGAGTATTGCGGGGCGGCGGGAATCGTTCCTCCAACCGCCGATTTTGTGCAGGGCGCGGACCATCCGGTCGTCAACGTGCAGTGGCACGATGCACGGCGTTTCTGCGAGTGGCTGACGAAGCGCGAGGTCTGGCTGGGATTGATTCCCGACCTCGTCGGATACCGGCTGCCGACGGATGAGGAGTGGAGCACGGCCGTGGGCATGTCGTACGAGAGCGGCCACTCCCCGCGGGCCCGCAGCGGGGTCGTGGAAGGGTTTCCCTGGAACGGTGGCTTTCCGCCCCCGGCCACGGCCGGCAATTACCACGCCCGCTTCGGATGCGGGTTTGCCGAGACGTCGCCGGTCGGGAGTTTTCCTGCAAACAAATTCGGGATCTTCGACCTGGGCGGGAACGTTTGGGAATGGTGCATGGAGGAATTCGAGCCGGGGAACCCCAGGCGGGTGATGCGCGGGGCCTCCTGCTTCAACGACGACCCCCTTTACCTGATGTCCTCCTTCCGCGACCATTTTTCCCCCGACAGCTTCCGCAACAATTTGGGCTTCCGGGTCGTGTTGGCTGCTGCCGTTGCCGGGGATCCATGGGGGAAGGCATGAGCGGCACCGGGCCTGACTTTTTTTAGATGAAAGAATCTCTTCCTGAACCGGAACGGATGAGCGCGCGGGACCGGGTCGCGCAGGCCCTACGCCGTATTGCTATGGTGCTTGGTTTTGCCAGCGCGACCTCTCTGCTCCTGCAGGCGGGGTTTTCGATGGGGTCTCCCAGGGCCTTTGATCTTCTGGATATTTCCCTGGCGGTCGGGTTTGTCGTGGTCTGGCTGGTCGAGCTCTCGCAGGCAAAGCTGCCAGCCGAGGCTGTCCGGCGGAGAAACGTCGAGCTGGCCGTGCTGCTGGGGTTTCTGGTCTCCTTGACCGTCCTTCTCCTGCTGCCCGACGCGGTGCAGGATCAGCTGGAAACCAGCCTCCGCCACCGGGCCGGAGAGCTCGGATTTTTTCTGCTGCGCGTGTTTCTTTTCCTGTGCGTGAGCCTCCAGCTCTTGCGGGCGGCCGAGCGGGTGCTGTCGGCCGGGATCCGCGCGGAGTATCTGCTGGCGGGATCGTTTCTGGTGATCATCGTGACCGGGAGCCTGCTCCTGCTTTTGCCGGCGGCGAGCGCGCGGGCGGAGGCGCCGATCGGCCTGGTGGATGCGATCTTCACGTCCACAAGCGCGGTCTGCGTCACCGGCCTCGCGGTCCGCGATACGGGAAAAGATTTTTCTGTGTCCGGCCAGACCGTGATCGCGGCGCTGATCCAGATCGGAGGGCTCGGGATCGTGACGTTTGTCGCGCTGCTGTCGAGCCTGTCGAACAAGGCGCTGCCGGTCCCGCAGATGGTCGCCTTCCGGCACCTGATCAACGCGCCCGAGATCGGGGACCTCCGCCGCCGCGTCATCGGGATCGTCGTCATCACGCTCGTCGTCGAGGGCCTCGGGGCGATGATGCTCTTCCGATGTGCGGATCCGGCGATGCCGGGGATCGACCGGCTCGGATGGGCGATGTTCCATTCGGTCTCCGCGTTTTGTAATGCCGGGTTCGGGCTGTATACCAACAACCTCGAATTTGCGGTGCGGGATCCCGGCATCAACATTACCGTGATGCTGCTGATCATCGCGGGCGGCCTCGGGTTCCTCGTGATCCCGGAGGTGCTCGCCGCGTTTTGGGTCGGAGGCAAGGAGCTCCTCCCGGGCCGGTTCTTTCGCGCGGGAAAACCGGGCTTCCGGTGGCCGAAATTTTCCGTGCAGACCCGGCTCTCGCTCTGGGTGACCGGGATCCTGATCGTGGTTGGCACGCTCGGGATCTGGCTGGTCGAGTCCGAGCGGCTTTTCAGCGGGTTTGGGACGTTCGATGCGGTGATGGCGTCGGCCTTCCAATCGGTGACCGCGCGCACGGCGGGGTTTAATACCGTGCCGATCGGCGGCCTGCAAAATGCCACGCTGATCCTGATCATGTTCCTGATGGTTATCGGCGGGAGCCCGGTCTCGACGGCGGGCGGCATCAAGACCGTGACGTTTGCGATCCTGATCCTCGGGCTCAAGGCCCTCGTGACCGGAAAAGATCGCCTGGAGGTTTTTGGCCGCACGCTTCCGACGCGGGCGATTTTTTCCGCGCTGAACGTCTTTGTGCTTTACGCGATCTCCGCGACTGCCGGCCTTCTGGCGGTGTCGCTTTTCGACCCGGCCGTCCCGCTGCGCGATGCCGGGTTTGAAGTGATTTCCGCCCTGAGCACGGTCGGCCTGAGCACCGGGATTACGGCCGGCCTGAGCCCCGGCAGCAAAATCGCGCTGTGCCTTCTTATGTTCATCGGGAGGATCGGTCCGATCGCCCTCGTCCTTTCGGTCTTTCAAGCCCGCGCCCGGATCGCCTATGATTTTCCGGAGGAGGACGTCGTTGTCGGCTAGGGGAAATTACTATTATGAAATATGCTGTGATCGGTCTGGGGGAATTCGGCTCCTGCACGGCGCTTGGCCTGGCCAAGCGCGGGGCGGAGGTCATCGCGGTGGATATCGACATGAATCGCGTGAACGCGATCAAGGATAAGGTCGCGCTCGCCGTCCGGCTCGACGCCAGCCATGTCGATGCGATGCGGATGCACGGGATTGGGGAGGTCGACGTGCTCATCGCGGGGATCTCCAACAATTTTGAGGCGCAGGTCCTCCTGGTCGTGCATGCGAACCAGGCGAAGATCCCGCGCATCATCGCCCGGGCAACCTCCCCGGATCACATCCGGGTCCTCCATGCGGTCGGGGCGCATGAGGTCTTCAACCCGGAGGAGGAGTCCGCCCGGTGGACGGTGCAGCGGCTGCTCGTGCGGAACATCACGAACTATTTTGAGCTGGCCGACGGGTTCAGCGTGGTCGAGATCGGGGCCCCGGAGAGCATCGTCGGGCAGTCGATCCAGGAGCTCGACCTGCGGCGGAAGTTCCGGATCAATCTTCTCGCTGTCAAAAGCATGAAGACGCTGCCGGATGGATCCCAGGTGCTCAAGGCCTTCAACCCGGTGCCCGACCCCGGGTACCGGATCGCCAGCGGCGAAATTCTTGCTTTCGCCGGCAGCGTGCTGGATATCGCCAACTTCATGGGGCACTACGAGTAGGGTGGGGCGCGCGCGCCAGCTGGTTCCGGAAATCCTTGATTCTTTGCCCCCCGGCGATCCCGCAGCGGTTCGGAGCCGGCGGGACCTGCGCCGGCTCGACGTTGTGCTGGGGGGATCGCGGTGGATCCTGGGCAGGCTGAGCCGCCACCGGTCAGCCGTCCGGCGCGGGGTGGTCGAGATCGGAGCCGGAGAGGGAAGGCTGTGCCGGCGGGTCTCGGAAGTATTTTCGGGAGCCCCTTTTGTGGGTATGGATTTTTTGCCCGCCCCGGCTGGATTGCCCGCACAGGCCGGGTGGGAGCAGGGGGATTTTTTTGAGCGCCTGCCCGGTGTTCGCGGCGAGGTCCTGATCGGAAGCCTGATCCTCCACCATTTTCACGATCGGGAACTGAGTGCACTTGCCGCGCATCTGGACCGGTTCCGCGTGCTGCTTTTTTCCGAACCCTGGCGCAGCCGATCGGCCCTGGCGCTGGCCAGTCTGGCGCGTCCGTTTGTTGGCCGTGTCACCCGGCATGACATGCCGGCCAGCATTCGTGCGGGGTTCCGGCCCGGCGAGCTGGCGGACGTTTTGAAGCTGGCTGGACGCGGCTGGAAAATTCGGGAGTCGCTCTGGCCGGCGGGGACGATACGATTCGAGGCATGGCGGGATATTTGAAGCCGGTGACGATTGTTGGTGGCGGGCTGGCCGGGCTTTCGCTGGGGATTGCCCTCCTGCGCCGCGGGGTGGCGGTTACGGTGCACGAGGCCGGGCATTACCCGCGCCACCGGGTCTGCGGGGAATTTATCAGCGGGGTCGCCGATGAGACGCTCGAGCGGCTCGGGATTTTTTCGCACCTTCGGGATGCTGCGCCGCTTCGCTCGGCGCGCTGGTATTCCCCCGAGGGTCCGGTGGCGGCGCTCGATGTCGAGGCCCGCGGGATCTCGCGCTACCTCCTCGACGACCGCCTGCAAGCCGATTTTCGAAAATCCGGAGGCACCCTCCTTACCGGTTCGAGAGTGCCCTCGGGCGAGCAGGTCGTCTGGGCAGCCGGGCGTCCCCGCACGCCGAGCCGCTGGATCGGGCTGAAGTGTCATGTGAAGGGGCTCGAGCTTTCCTCCGACCTGGAGATGCACCTTGGGAGCAACGGCTATGTCGGGCTGGCAAAGATCGAAGGAGGGGAGGTCAACGTCTGCGGGCTCTTCCGCGCGGCCCCGGGCCGGGGCGGCCGGGGTGCTCTCGCCGGGTCCCTGCGGGCGGGCGGGCTCGGCCGGCTGGCGGAGAGGATTTTTTCTGCGCGCCCCGATCCGGATTCCTTCTGCGCGGTTGCCGGGTTTGTCTTCGGACGCCAGCCGGGGCCGGAGTTTTCGGTTGGCGACGCCGCGCAGATGATCCCGCCGTTCACCGGAAACGGGATGTCGATGGCGTTCGAATCCGCCGCCTGCGCGCTCGGTCCCCTTCTGGAATTTGCCGCCGGCAAACTCGGCTGGGACGAGGCCGCCGCCGCCGCGCAGGCGGCCCAGCGGCGAACGTTCCGCCGCCGCCTGTCGGTGGCGATCCGCCTCCAGCAGCTGCTGGATTTTGCACCCGGGCTCGCCTGCTCGCTCGCCCGTTACGGTTGCCTCCCGGCGGGATTTCTTCTACGCCTTGTCCGCTGATGTACCTTCTTTCCGTTGCCAGTGCATTTCCCCGCCACGTTTTCACGCAACGGGAATGCTGGGACCGTCTTCTCGCTGCCGACGGACTCCGCGGGCTGAAGCCTCGGTCGCGCGAGCTCATGGAAAAAATCCTGCTCGGCGACTCCGGGATCGAGACCCGGCATTTTGCCTGCTCCGACCTGGAGGAGGTTTTTGCATGCGATGCGGGGGGGCTGCACCGCCTTTATGAGGCGGCGGCTCCGAAGCTGGCGGCCGGGGCACTGGAGGCCGCGTGCCGGGCGTCCGGCGTTGAACCCTCCGAACTCGATGCGCTCTTCATCTGCAGCTGCACTGGCTACCTCTGCCCGGGGCTCTCCAGCTATGTGGCCGAATCGATGGGGATGCGCGGGAATGTTTTCCTGCAGGATCTTCTCGGGCTCGGATGCGGGGCCGCCCTGCCGATGCTCGAGGCCGCGCGCTGCTTCGTGGCGGCGCATCCGGGAGCCCGGGTCGCGACGATTGCCGCCGAGGTCTGCTCCGCTGCGTTTTATCTGGATGACGACCCCGGGGTGCTGATCAGCCTCTGCCTCTTCGGCGACGGAGCGGCGGCGGCAATCTGGGGGGACGACCCGTCTGCAGGAACGCATCGCCTGCAGAACTTCCAGACGATCCACCAGCCGGAACACCGCGAAAAAATCCGTTTTGTCAACGAGGGGGGGAAGTTAAAGAACCAGCTCCACCGCTCGGTGCCTGGGCTCGCTGCGCGCGCGGTCGCCGGGCTGTACGACCTCCGGACCTGCGAGCCCGAGCAGGTGATTTCCCACACTGGCGGGCGGGATGTGATCGAGCAGATCGAGGGTGAGATGCCGGGCTTCCCGCTTGACGCCACGCGTTCGGTGCTGCGCGATTATGGCAATGTGAGCAGCCCGTGTGTCCTGCTGGCGCTCGAGCGCGCGCTGGCCGGGCCGGGCGCCGCCGACCGGCTTTGGCTCACGGCATTTGGTGCGGGATTTGCCGCCCACTCCTGCGAGTTGGTCCGCCCAACTGGCAGCTGTTCACCAGCCGCCGCCCATGGTAGGAGACAGGCGTGATCAGGAGGACCCTCGCGCTCGCCGCAATCATTCTTTGGCTGTTTTCCCCTGGCGCCCTGGCGCAGGGGATCAAGGCCGTGCTGGAATCCCTGGTGGCCGCCGAAAAGCCAGCAGCCCCGGCTCCGCCCGCCTCAGAGCAGCTGGACTGGGTGAAACAGCAGCTGGCAGAAACCCCCACCGAAGAACAGATCGCCGAGTCGTTCCAAGGGCGCATCGAGCAGGCCGGACTTCCCACCTCCCGCATCGAGGATTTTCGGGCTGCCGTCCGGGATGCGCGGCGAGCGTACCAGGGCGCTGTCGACGTGCTTTCCTCGATGGTGGCACTCCAGCCCAAGCCCGACTTGAGGCTCCCTCCTCCCGCAAATGAAGAGGAAGCCTCATCGATGCGCGAGCGTCTGCGCCAGGCCTTGCATGTCAAAGTCAGCGCGGAAGAGGAAATCGAGCTCCTCCGCAGGATGGCCCTTCAGCAGCATGCGGTCGCGGAAAATGCGGCTCGCGAGGTGCGCCAGTTCGGGGAGGAGGCGGAGACCTCAAAAAACGATGAGGTCGTCCGGCGGGCGCGCATCCAAGCCGACCTGGCCGGGCTGCAGAAGCGTGCTGCCGAGGCCGCGATCTTTTTTGCGAGCTGGAAAGTGGCCCAGCAAGAGGATCTTCTGAAGGCTGCGCAGCAGCTGCAGGAGGGCCTGAGGGAGGCCCTGCGCGAGGGAGGCTTTGACAGGCTCCTAGATGCGCGGCGGGCGGGCAGGCAGCTCGAGGAGATTCAAGGGCAGGTTCGGTCCGCCGAGAAGGAAATTGCGACGGCGACGAAGGATCACGACCGAGCCGTTGCAGAAGCTTCAGGGCTCAAGGAAGGCAGCGCAGCGGCCCCCCGCCGCCTGGCCGCCGAGGTTCTTGTTTCGGGTGCCCAGGGGCTCGTCACCGCACTCCGCGGGACCGCCAGCCTGCTTGATATCGAAAGGAGCCACTGGCTCGCAGTCAAGCAGCTTTCCGAGGGACTCACCCCGGCGGAAACGCAGGCCGCATCGAAGCAGGCAAAGGAAAACATGCTGGCGCTGCGGGAATGGCGTCCGACGATGGACCGGCGGCTGGGCGAGGCGCGGGATGCCGTGGAATCCGCTCAGAAGCAGCTTGAGGACGGGATCTCTGACGCTTCCCTTCGGGCCATTGTGGAGCGGACGGTTTCGCTCGGACAACGCCGGTTGGAAGCCTTGGGGGGACTCATATCGCGGACCGACCACCTCCTCGCCTCCCACGAAGAATTCCTTCAGGAAATCGACCGGGAGCTCGCCCGCGAAGGGCCCGGACGCCGGGTCACCAGGCTCTGGCAGCAGGTTGGGCTCACGATCGCCGCCGTCTGGTCGTTCGAGATTTTTCCGGCCGGCGACAACAGCATCACGGTGGGAAAGGTTGTGCTGGCGGCGCTGGGGTTGGTCGTTGCGCTCCTTTTGGCGGGGATGATCTCGCGTGGGACCGGCCGTGCCGCCACCCGCAATTTCCGCCTCGCAGAGAACCAGCGCACGCTCGTGGAAAAGTCCGTCTACGTCCCGATCGCCGGGTTCTTCATTCTAACCGTCCTCTACTGGCTGAACATCCCGCTCACGGTTTTTGCGTTTTTGGGCGGCGCTTTGGCGATCGGGTTCGGGTTTGGGGCGCAGAACCTGATGAACAACTTTATCAGCGGGCTGATCCTTTTGCTCGAGCACCAGATCAAGGTTGGCGACATCATCGAGGTGGCCGGGAGCACGGGCAAGGTGACCCACCTCGGAAGCCGGTGCTCGCGGATCCGCAAATTTGACGGCGTTGAGCTCCTGGTCCCGAACAGCGCGTTCCTCGAGAAGGAGGTCACCAACTGGACGCTGGCCGACCCGCACCACCGGTACGACTTCATCATTGGGGTCGCTTATGGGTCCCCCGTTGAGAAGGTGATCGCCACGCTGGAATCCGCCGTCGAGCGCCAGAGCGAGATCCTGCGCGACCCGCTCCCCGGCGTCTTTTTCGACTCGTTCGGGGATTCCGCGCTGGTCTTCCGGGTTTATTACTGGCTGGAGCTGGGCGGGACGCTGGACCCGCGGCTGGTTGGCAGCCAGCTCCGCTGCCGGATCGAGCGGGACTTCCGGGCTGCGGGGATCGAGCTGCCCTTTCCTCAGCGGGACCTCCATATCCGGACCACCGATCCGCTCCAGGTGCGGCTGGAAACGGCGGGAGACCCACAATATTCTACGATGAAAAAGACCACTCGGGAGGCGGGGGAAGAATGAAAGAAAAAATCTGGAATTGCGGGGATGTCGTGGCCGGCGGCCTGACCGGGCTCCTTGCTTTTGCCGTATACGCGTGGACGGCCGCCCCCAATGTCACCCTGCTCGACTCGGGGGAATTTATCGTGGCGGCGCAGCATTTTGGGGTCCCGCACCCGACCGGCTACCCGCTCTGGACGCTGCTGGCGTGGATCTTTCAGCTCCTCCCGCTGGGCAATGCCGCCTGGGAGATCAATATCTTCAGCGGGGTTTGCGGCGGCCTGGCCGTCGCCCTGACCACTGCGCTGACGCGGAGTTCGCTCCGGTGGCTGATGGAAGATCGCCTCGCCCCCTGGCGAGGCCTGGGGACGATCATCTCCGTCACGGGCGGGCTGCTCTTCGCCTTCAGCTTTTCGATGTGGTCGCAGGCGACGATTGCGGAGGTGTACACCCTGCATGCGCTTCTGATCGGCGCCTACCTCGCCGTCATCTACATCTGGCTCCGGAGGCCGGACCGCCTCGGGATTTTGTTGCTCGCGTTTTTCCTGCTCACCCTCTCGTTCAGCAACCACCACCTGAGCATCGCGATGGCCCCGATTCCGTTCCTGGCCGTCCTCCTGGTCCGCCGGGAAATCTTCTGGGACCTGCTCCTCGCCTCCTTGCTCACCGCCCTCCTCGGATACCTCGGGTTCTCGATCCTCTCCGCCGAGCCCCCGATCCTGCGCACCGCCATCCGGTTTTTTTATGTGGTGATGCTCGGGCTGGCCGTGCTGGTGGTCGTCCGCCGAATGCGCCTCGAGTGGCGTCTGGTCGCCTACCTGCCATTTGTTGTTGCGTTGGGGCTCATCCCGTACGCGTACATGCCCTTCGCCTCCTCCACAAACCCCCCGATGAACTGGGCGTACACCCGGACCCCCGAGGGATTCTACTTTTCGTTCAACCGCTCGCAGTACGGAGGCAGCCTCTCGCAGCAGAGTCTGCGAAGCCTCGGGCGCCTTATGGGGACATCAGGCGGGAGTGCCTCTCAGGCGGCTTCTGCCGAGGAACTTCCGGCGGCTTCGCTCTACTCGCGCCTGAGTGATTGGACAGGGTTCTTCTGGCTCCAGCTCGGCCGCAGCTTCACTCCGATCGGGATCCTTGCGTACTTTGCTGCGCTGCTGGTGATTTTTCGCGTCACCGATGTTGCGCGCAGGACATGGGTTTACCTCCTTGAGTTTGCATTTCTTCTGGCGGCCATCCTTCAGCCGATCGCCGATGGCGCCGGGATCGACGTGAACGGGTGGTGGCTCCAGATGCCGTACCATTCGTACACCAACCTGATTTTTGCGCTTCTGGCGGCGCTGGGACTCGCCTACGGAATGGCTGCCATCCTGTCAAGGTTTCCAAGGTTGGCGTGGAGCAGGTTCCTGCTGCTGGCGCTTCCCCTGATGCCTCTCTACCTGAACGAGGCGGGATGCAGCCAGCGCGGGCGGTGGTTTGGCTGGGAGTTCGGGCACGACATGCTCAACGGCCTGCCGAAGGACAGCGTCGTTTTCGGCGGGACCGATCCCGGCCGGTTTGTCCCGACCTACATGATTTTAGGGGAGAGCTCGCAGGATCCCTCGGTGAAGCGGGATCCGGGGTTCGACCGGCGTGACCTCTACATCATCACCCAGAACGGAGTCGGGGAAAAACTTTACCGCAACTACCTGGCCGACCACTACGGGCCGACCCGCCCGGCCCCGAAAAATCCCTTCGAGCGCTGGCTGGGCCGGCAGGACGCCTACCCGAGGACGCCGCTCGTTTTTCCGACGGAGGAGGAGATCGATGCCGCGATCAAAAAGGAGGTTGAGGAGCAGATGAAGGACGGGGGATCGCCCGACCCGGCGGTCGCACACAGCGTGGTGACGAGGTTGATCTGGGAGAAAAACCGCGACGCCCACGAATTTTTTGTGGAGGAGAGCTTCCCTCTCCATTGGTCGTACGACCACGCGATCCCGAGCGGGCTCACGTACCGCATCCTGAAAGATCCCCTCAAGGAACTGCCGGCTGAGGCGGTGAAAAAGGACATGGAGTTTTGGAACCGGTACGTCAATCGGCTGATCGAAGATCCGAACTTCGCCAAGGATTACGACGCGCAGAGATCGTTTTCCAAGCTCCGCACGACGACGGCCAACCTCTACCGCCACCGCAAAATGGACAAGGAGGCGGAACTTTCGCTCAGGCAGTCGCTTCTCCTGTGGCCGGGCAACCCGGAGAGCCTCACAACGCTCACCGGGATGCTCTGGGACCGCGGGGATTTTGACGGGGCCATCGAGGTGTTAAAGCCCGCCAACGCCGAGGACATGAACAACATCGGGCTCTGGCGGATTCGGGCCTACGCAGAAAAGCGCAAGGAGCTTGACGGGGAGATCCAGGCGACGAGGCAGGACCTGGAGAAGAACCCGAAAGACCGCGAAAAAACCGACAAGCTTCTCGAGCTGTATTTCACGACCGGGGATACCAACCGGACGTCCGAGCTGCTCAAGACCGCCATCGGGACGTTCCAGGATGACCCGGAATTCCTGACGCATGCGATCCAGGTGAGCGGGCTGAACGCGCTGCCGGACCGCGAACTCGAGGCCGCCAAGCGCCTTGTGGCCGTGAGCACCAACGTCGAAACCGCCCGCGTTTTCCTGGCGCGCGCGCACTTTAAGAACAACGATAAGACAAATTTTTATCCGGCGGCGCGGGCGGCGATCGAGGCGGGCGGCCTGCCGGTCCAGGAGTCGTTCTTCGGCGAGCCTCTCTATGCGCCCTGGCGCGAGGAGGAGGAGTTCCAAAAGCTCAAGGACTCGCCTCGCGTGCCGGGGGCGGCTGAGGCAAAACCGGAAAAGTGAGCTTCAGCCGACCGCGCGCACGAGCACGTCGGCGACGCGGTCCATCTCGGCGGTCGTGTTGTAAAAATGCGGGCTGAAGCGCAGCCACGCCGACCCATCACGCAGCGATCGCAGCGAGGCGACGATGCCTGACGACTCGAGGACGGCGTAGAGCTCGCCGCTTACCTTCCCGGGGTGGCTGGCGGTCAGGATGCCCGAGCGCATCGGATCGGTTTCATCCGGCGAAAGAAAGCGGAACCCGGCTTCGCGCAGGCGGCCGTGGAGGTGGTCGCGCGCGGCGAGGATCGCGGCCTGAACGCGGTCAAGGCCGATCGCCTGAAGCATATCGAGAGAGGCCTTCATCCCGTACATGCCGGCGATGTTGAGAACTCCGGGTTCGTAGCGGCGAGCGGTTTCCTCGAAGACAATTTCGTCCTGCGCGACAAAATCCGGCGAGCGCACGTTCCACGAGCCGACGAGCGTCGGCCGGCAGAGCCCGAAGTTTTTGCGGGCGACATAGACGATCCCGATCGCGAGCGGCCCGAGCATCCATTTGTGGGCATCCGCACTTAAGAAGTCGACGTGATCGACCCGGAACGGGCCGGCTCCGACGCTCTGGATAGCATCGACCGAGAAGAGGATGCCGCGGGAATGCAGGAGCTGGCCGATGGCTTCGATATCGATCCTCCAGCCGGTCAGGAAGTGACAGGAGGCGAGCGCGACAAGCCGGGTGCGCGGGCTGAGCGCCCGCTCGACCAGGTCGGGGGTGATCCGGCCGGGAGCCCCGGGCTGCAGTTTGCGCAGCACGGCCCCCCTAGACTGCAAGGCGGCCCATGGGTAGACGTTCGACGGGTAGTCGTCCCCGTAGCAGACGATCTCGTCCCCGGCCCTCCACTCCAGCCCATTGGCAAATAGGCACAGCCCGAGGGAGGTCGGCCCCAGGAGGGCGACCTCATCCGCATGGGCTCCGATGGCCGACGCGCACGTGGCGCGGGTTCTCGCGACATCCCGAAGCACGTCTCCGAATTCCTGGTGGTGGGAGCAGCTCGCCTCGGCGTGGGCGCACATCGCATCCGCCGCGACGCGGGGCAGTATGGTCACTCCCGCATGGCCGAGAAAAATGCGCTCCCTCGCTACCGGGAACGCCTCGAGGCGCGCCTCCTCTGTCGCAAAGACGCTCACTTCCGGGCCTCCTCCGCCTCGTGGATCAGCTTCCAGAAATCCTTCGTTCCGGCCAGCCCGCCATCCTCATCGTCGAGCGGGAGGTTCGAGCGGAAGAGAAAGTCGCGGATCGTATTTTTGTGAAGGACCCGGTGGATGAGGAGGCCCTCGGGGTGGCGCTCGAAGTAGATCCGGTATTCCTTGGCGCGGTAGCGGTGCAGCGTCCGCCCGTCGCGCGACACCCGGCCGAAGCCCTCCTGCGCCAGCGAATCGAGATCCTCCGGCAGGAAATGGAATTCCGAGAGGAGGTCGAGCTGGAGATCCTTGGGGAGCTCCGCCATCTCCGCCGCGCTGATCCTGTTGAAGATTACCTGAAACACGCCCCTACCATAGGCGCGAACCGGTGGCGTCTGGCAAGAAGGGAAAATCCTGGCAAAATTAGGTTCGGCTACGAGATCCCGTTCAACCGCCTCTTCTACGTCTTCCCGCCCCCGCGCCCGCTGGCCGAGATTGATGCCGAACTCAAGGGGGTCAACAACCGGATCCTCACCATGAACGGGGGGCGACGAAATGAGCACGATCCGGCAGCCATCATGTTTGACAGAAAGCTGGAAAGTTGGGAAGCTGGCAATGTGAAAGCCACTCTCGATCTACCCGGCGATCTCCTGCGGGAAATGAAGCTGCGTGCCGTGCTTGAGGGACGGAAGTTCAAGGACGTGGCTGCGGAGGTTTTCCGTCGTGGCCTGACGCAGCCGGCAACAAATTCCCGCATTCGCCATCGCGTGAAACTCCCGATGGTCAAGTGCCGCCACCCGGCCGTCAAGGATCTCACGCCGGCGGACGTGGCCGACGTGCTGATCGAACAGGAGGCGGAGTGGATCCATGAAGCTTCCCGACGTTAATATCTGGCTGGCCCTGTCGCTCTCCAAGCACAGCCATCATACTGCCGCGACGTCCTGGCTGCAGGCCGTGGAACAGGATATCTGCTTTTGTCGCGCCACCCAGCAGGGATTGCTGCGGCTGCTCACCACCGAGGAAGTGCTGGCCAGATATGGCAATCCCCCGCTAACGAACCGCGAAGCATGGCGCATTTACGACCGATTCATGGACGACGACCGCATCTCCTTCGCCCACGAACCCGAGGGGTTGGAGAAAGTCTGGAAGACTCTTGCGCTCAGGGAAAGTAACTCTCCAAAACTGTGGATGGATGCCTACCTTGCCGCATTTGCCCTCAGCTCCGGGTTCCAAATGGTCACCATCGACAAGGCGTTCAGCCGGTTCAGCGGACTGAAAGCCCTGATTTTGAAATCCCAAACCCCCTGACCGAGATCTCCCGCAGCCATCGAACCACGGACGCCCCTGGCAGACCCTGCGTACGTTTGAGGCGTAAG
>Ga0247844_1002585_pt1 | contig 29211 bp, 22 predicted proteins | sample LaCtaG_FD_192421 | JGI IMG/M metagenome (GOLD analysis project Ga0247844, IMG submission 192421) | Freshwater microbial communities from meromictic Lake La Cruz, Castile-La Mancha, Spain - LaCruzMarch201714.5m_1 | ecosystem: Environmental > Aquatic > Freshwater > Lake | place: Spain: Castile-La...
TGGACAAGGCATGAAAAAAACCTTCCTCCAAAAACGGCTGGGCTATGCGCTGCCCGAATCGGTGGGAATGAGCACGGATACCCTGGCGTTGATGGACGGCATAGTATCGGAAATGATGAGTACAGGGACTGCGCCCGGCTGCCAAATCCTCGTGGCAAAAGACAATAAAATTGTTTGGCAAAAATCGTTTGGCCGCTATACCTACGAGCAAGCACAGGCTGTAACGAACGAGACGATCTACGACCTGGCATCGGTTACTAAAGTGGCTGCCACCACTATTTCTATGATGAAACTGACTGAAAATCAGCAGGTTTCACTCGATGCACCGATGAGTGCTTATGTGCCAGAATTGAAAACAACCGACAAAAAAGACCTGACCGTGCGCGAAATGATGGCCCACCACGCAGGTCTACAGGCCTGGATCCCGTTCTATCAAAAAACACTGACAGCGGATAAAATGCCTTCGTCCAAGATATACCTCAACACCTCCCAAACGGGTTTTGAAGTGCCGGTAGCGAAGGATTTGTTTATGGAAAATGCCTGGCTGGACACCATTTGGCAACAGATTTTCAACTCGCCCTTATCCGGCAACAAAAACTACAAATACTCAGACCTCGATCTTTACCTCTGCGCCCGTGCTGTGAATAACCTCAGTGGTTTATCCGTGGATGCCTTTGCAGACCGTGAATTTTATCGTCCCCTGGGCCTCGCCACTACCACTTACAACCCTTGGAACAAAGGCCTTACCTTACGCTGTGCCCCTACGGAAGAAGACGCTTATTTCCGTCACCAAAGGCTGCAAGGTTATGTGCACGACATGGGCGCAGCGATGCTCGGCGGAGTAGCCGGGCATGCGGGTCTGTTCTCGAATGCCAATGATCTCGCTAAGATTTTCCAGATGTTGCTCAATGGAGGTTCCTATGGTTGGCGGCGGTATCTTCAGCCGGAAACTGTGCGGCAGTTCACGACCCGATATTCGGCCAGCAGTCGGCGGGGAATTGGTTTTGACATGAAAGAATTGGACGAGAAACTGACCGCGAATATGAGCGCGTTGGCGGGCAAAAATACGTTTGGGCATTTAGGCTTTACGGGCATCTGTGCCTGGGCCGATCCTGATAAAAACTTGATATTTATCTTTTTATCAAACCGGACCTACCCAACCATGGAAAACAATAAACTTGGAAATGGCGATTTTCGTCCGCGTCTTCAGAGTGTGGTTTATCGAGCGATAAAATGAGGTGACAGAATTAAAAAATTAAGCTGCGTTTTATGGGAATTACAAAGGTTGTCGAGCGAATTTTACAAAAAAAACTCAGTAAAGAGCTTCAATGTGCCCTTGAAGAAGTGAGCCGCTACCGAGTAGCGAAGGCTTTTTATTTGATCTCGGTCTCGTTGCGGCAAGGATTGTTCGATTCTATGCTGGTGATAACAGGAGTGCTGATAGCGGGGCTTGGTCTTCAAAGTTTTTTGCTCCCCAACCACTTTATTGATGGCGGTGTGACGGGTATTTCGCTGTTGGTGACCGAAACTACAGGAATTCCGCTTTCAATGCTGATTGTTTTGCTCAACCTCCCATTTGTGTTGTTAGCCTATCGGCAGATGGGGCCTACCTTTGCATTCAAAAGCATTTTAGCCGTTACTGCTTTGGCACTCGTCATTGTGCTGGTGCCTTATCCGACCATCACTACCGACAAATTGCTGATTGCCTCTTTTGGGGGCTTTTTTCTTGGCGTGGGCATCGGCTTGACGATTCGTGGTGGAGCAGTGCTGGATGGTACCGAGGTATTAGCGATTTATTTGAGCCGAAAATCAAGTTTATCGGTAGGGGACATCATATTGGTTTTCAACCTTGTAATCTTTTCAGTAGCTGCCTATCTGCTGGGTTTTGAGACGGCGATGTATGCTGTTTTGACCTATTTGTCGGCCTCTAAAACCGTAGATTTCATCATTGAGGGCGTAGAGGAATATGTTGGAGTAACTATTATTTCCTCGCACCATGCAGAGATTCGACGGTTCATTGTGAATGAACTCAATATAGGAGTGACCTCCTATTCCGGTATTAGCGGGCATGGAAAACGAGGCAGAAATTATCAGACGGAAATTCTTTTCACGGTCATTACGCGTTTGGAAATAGCCCGACTGCAACACGCAGTAGAAAAGATTGACGACAATGCCTTTATGGTCATGGGCAATGTACGCGGCATCAAAGGTGGTTCTACGCGACCACGGGCGGTGGACAAACATTGATCGGATTTGAAATTATGCCAGTTCTGGCAAATAAATAAGTGTCGCAGAATTCTCCATCCTGAAAATATCCTTGGCCGTTTGAAGCATCTCAACGGGCGTTATACCGAGGTAAATTTCCGTCTCCTCATTCATCAGTTCGGCGCGATCCAGCAGTTCGTAAAATGCCAAATTTTGTGCCTTATTCAACACACTGGTTTCTGAAAAAACGAGGGTGCTTTCAAAACGATGCTGAATTTTTTGCAGCTCGCGTTCTTCAATCGCCTCGTTTTTCAACTGTTCCAATTCCCCCCAGATGGCGGCCAAAGCATCGTCTACGGAAACGCCTTCGGAGGGACGGCCTTCAATGACCAGCAAGCCGGGGTCCACATTTGCCGTCACATAAGCATCAATGCTGGAAAAAAGATTGCGCTCCTTCAGAAGTCTGCGGAACAGGCGGGAGGAAGGCCCAAGTGCCAATATATCACTGAGCAAATCCACCGAATAAAACTCCTTTTCGATGCGCGCCGGGGTGCGAAAAGCGAGGAAGACGGCAGGAACGGGAACCTTGGCCACTACGACCTTGCGGGCAGGGGCAGTTTGTGGCGGCTCTGCAACCAATTGACGCGCAGGAACTTGCGTGGAAGGAATGTTGGCAAACCATTTTTCTGCAAGGGCGAAAGCCTCTTCGGCATTCACTTTGCCGGCAATGCTGAGTACTGCGTTGGCTGGGTTGTACCAGTTTTTGTAAAAAGAGCGCACATCCTGAATGGTGGCGTTTTCAACGTGCTCTGGTGCGAGACCGATAACAGGCCAGCGGTAGGGATGATGCAGATACATCATTTCGGAAAGGTGGTGCCAGGAGTCGCCATAAGGCTCGTTTAGGCAGGTCTCTTTGAACTCTTCCACCACGACCTTGCGTTGTACTTCGAGCGATTTTTTATTGATGCTGAGCGCGAGCATCCGGTCGCTTTCTAGCCAAAATGCTGTTTCGAGATTTTCAGCGGGCACGATTTCGTAGAAGGTCGTGTAGTCGTTGGTGGTGTAGGCGTTGTTTTCGCCGCCGGCACGCTGGAGCGGGTCGTCGAAGTCGGGCACATTTTTGCTGCCGGCAAACATGAGGTGCTCGAACAGGTGTGCGAATCCTGTTTTTTCGGGATGTTCATCGCGCGAGCCGACGTAATAACTGACATTTACGGCCACCAGCGGTGTGGAATGATCTTCGTGGACGAGGACTCGGAGGCCATTGAGGAGGATACGACGGGTGAAATGGGTCATGGGTTATTTTTTGCCCTTCTGTTCTTTTTCCGTCATATCATTCTGGACTTTAATGACGTAATCAATAGAGACTTCAGCTATTTCGGCAATTTCACTCAATGAAAACCTGCTGCCGACCAGCATTTTTTCTACGGTTTTCCGTGTTTTGAAACTTATACCTTGTTCGATACCTTGTTCGATACCTTGTTCAATACCTTGTTCAATACCTTGTTGGTAGCGAATGTCAGTGGTGATGTCATAAGTGATTGGCATAGCTTCTATTTGTTGAATGGTTTGGGGCTGCAAATTACGGAGTTTTTTTCTGCGGGTTCGTTGAAAACTTGTTGGCAAATCCAGCAGTTCGCTGGGATGAAGTCCGCAGAGTTTCTCAATAATGGTGGGAATGACGCGCTCCACGCTCTCGCGTATGATCTTGTCATAATCTTGGTTTTTGCTCATTTGGTATAAGGCTTGTAAGTTAGGCCAGGGGCACGGCTCTATACAAAGTTAAGCAAATAAGTAAAAAAACAAGACTCACCTCAGAAATTTTGGAGGTATTTTAATGGGATTATGGAGATTTTGTAAAGTTGAGCAACTAGCGCGGAAACAGGCTTGTACCTTTCCGCCCAAAAATCAAAAACCATGCAGCCAATTCAAGTAGAATTCACCTTTTCGCCGGAGTCTTTCGGCAAAGCACAGGTTTACATCCTCTTTAGTTACCTCAAAACAGGCTGGGTCAAATGGGTCATTTTGTTGGGTATCGCCGTTTGGCTGGGCAGCACCTTTTATTTCGGGGGAATGGGTTTTGGAGAAATTGCCAAAACATTGATTTGGGTGCCACTATTCCTGGGGCTTTGGTGGGTGATCTTTAAATGGCTCTCCCGGCGCAATTTCTCAAAATTCCCCATGCTGCAACATCCAATTCGCTACAGTTTCAGCGAAGAGAAAGTCGAACTTATCACACAGAGTGCCGAATCCGTGTTACAATGGGAAACCTTTCAAAAAGCAGATGAAGCCCGAGATTTTTTCTTGTTGTATCAAAACGCCTTCATGGCCAGCCCCCTTCTGAAATCGGGTTTTCAAAACGAAACAGAACAGGAAAGGTTTAGGGAGATGCTGCGCTCTAAACACTTGCTGAAACATTAAGGCGTTTTGCTTTTGGGTAACAATTTCGGGCATCTTTCAGGAAGGGATAAATCTGCATCTTTGCGGCTTCACCCGCCATAGCGCCTCTCCGCCGCCCCTACAGGGCTTTGGCGAGTAAAATCGCGAAGGAGGGTAACCACTGTGGCACGAAGCGCTGCGGCGGGTGAACCAAACACTTCCAAACACACTTTTTTTAAAAAAATGAAGAAATTTCTGGTTTTCAACCTCTTTTTGTTCGCGGCCTTTGTTGCCAATGCGCAGGCTAAATTCACGTTACCTGCCCAAAAATTTGTAGCACCAGCTGAGATCACTTTTACAAATACTACGCCGGCTTCAAAAAAGCCGCTCGTATACGCATGGGATTTTGGCGATGGCGCCACCTCTGCTGAGGTAAGCCCTACGCACCGTTATACCCACTCGGGCAATTACACGGTCACCCTAAAAGCCACAAAAGGCAAAAAAATTACAACTTTTAAACAAATGGTTCAAGTTACAGCTCCCGAGCGTTGTCTCGTGGAAATCGAGACAGAATTCGGCACCATGACCGCCGAACTCTACAACGCTACCCCCAAACACCGCGACAATTTTATCAAACTCGCCGAAGAAGGTTATTACAACGACTTGCTTTTTCACCGTGTTATTAGCGGTTTTATGATCCAGGGCGGCGATCCTGATTCACGCAATGCTCCTGCCGGAAAGTCGCTCGGCATGGGTGGCCCAAGCTATCAAATCCCCGCTGAAATTGTGGATTCACTCTGCCACGTTAAAGGCGCACTGGCAGCTGCCCGTACCAACAATCCTGAGAAAAAGTCTTCTGGCTCACAGTTCTACATCGTGCAAGGTGGCCCGGTGACGGAGCAAACACTCAATCAAATCGAGTCCATGCGTCGGTTTCATTACACACCTGAACAGCGCGCCAGCTACGCTGCAGATGGCGGCACTCCACACCTCGACCACGAATACACGGTGTTTGGCCGCGTGATCAAAGGCCTGGATGTGATTGACAAAATCGGTGCCGTAGAAAAAGCGCCTGGTGATCGTCCGTTGAAGGATGTGAAGATGAAGATCCGGGTGATCAAGTAATTACGCTTCAAATTCAGGGTGCGACTTTAAGTCGCGCCCGGATTAGGTTTATATTGCAAAAAAGCCACACCTAATCCAGGTGTGGCTTTTTTGTGCCCTTTAAAATGGCTCCAATACCTGATTATTTTGGATAAAGTGCATAGTACGCTTGTTTGTCGCAGGTCGTGAAACCATAGTAGAAATCGCCTTCCGCTGACATGACCGAGTTAGGGTCCGGGTTATTTTTGCAGGAAGTACTCACGTTTGTGATCAAAGAGCCTTGACCGCTGTCCGTATGGCGGATACCCAGTGTATGGCCCATTTCGTGTGCGATTACCCCGACTTTGCCATTTTGATTGAGTGCGCCTTCGCTGTTAAACAGCGGATTGATATGCAATTCCGAACCAGGCTGCCCATTGCTCGTTGGGTAATAAGCCTGAGCAAATATATCGCTTGCCAATGTTTTCATTTTAACATTGACCACGCCATAAGCAGGGTTGGACGCGTATTGAACCATAAATGTGAGGCCACCGCCCATGGCGTTCCAGTCGGATACGGCTTTAATGATGGCGTTTTGCCAGTTTTGAGGCACGCCTGGAAGTATCCGAATTTTGATGCTTTTGGTTTTAGTCACCAAATAGGTATAGCGGTAATGTTTGCGGTCAGCAGCAGCACCTTCTTCGTGCGCTGGATCCACCATGAACTCGTTGTCTAAAGACATGCCGAAGTTTTCCCAGAAATTTTCTTTGGCAAAACATTGGTCGCCCTCTACCACAAAATGGTCGTGTTCGTCTTGAATATCTTCTGGCTTGAACCCATAGGTATCTGAGAGGTACTGCTTCATTTGCTGGTTTTCTTCTGAAATGTTTTGGGTAGCAGGGTTTTCTTTTTGGCAGGCATTAGCAATCAGAAGCATAGCCGTTGCCGCGAGCAACAGAATCTTTTTCATTGTTTGAAAAGTTGTAAAGTGAGAAAAGTTTAGTTCGTTCAAAGCGACTGGATGAAATACCGCGCGCATTTGATAGGACAAAGGTGGGGGGACTCGCGGGGGAGAAGGGTAAAGAGGTTTTTAAGAAAGGTAAACAAAGGTGAAAATGCGGGGAGAAATGCTTGAGTGAACGTCGTGACTATTTTTTTGACAGGATGGACAGGATGGACAGGATGAGGTCGGCTTCGCCGACTATTTTTCTTCACGCAGATGTTACACAGATAACTTGCGCAGATGTCACGCAGATAACTTGCGCAGATGTCATGCAGATAAATTCTGCGTAACATCTGCGTTTTTCATCTGTGTAACATCTGCGTGAAAAATGCCCATGTTATGATCGGCGGAGCCGATCCCATCCTGTAAATCCTGTCCATCCTGTCAAAAAAATGTCGCTTAACGGGCAAGAAGATGTGAACATATCATAGGTTTTCAAACGTTACAGCTCTTAAACCTTGACAACCAAAACTTCCCCCAAACGTTTTTCGCTCCTTACTTTCGCCGTTCAAATTTTCCCGCCCTCGTATGAAAAATAACTACTGCCAAGCACTTGCTCTTTTGCTTTTTGCCACTTGCTGCTTGCCACTCTCCGCCCAAAAACCCGCCAAACCCAACGCTGCAGACCTTCACCAGGCCATTAAAAAACTCAACGTGCTGGGCACGGTACTCTATGTGGCCGCCCACCCCGACGACGAGAACACGCGCATGATCAGTTACCTGCGCAACGCCAAACTTTACGACGTCACCTACCTCTCGCTTACCCGAGGCGATGGCGGTCAAAACCTAATCGGTTCAGAAATCAGTGCGCTTTTGGGCGTTTTACGCACCCAAGAGCTCCTCATGGCCCGTTCGGTAGATGGCGGCAAACAAATGTTCAGCCGTGCCAACGACTTCGGTTTTTCCAAAAACCCGGAGGAAACCCTGCGCTTTTGGGACAAAGACGCAGTACTTTCCGATGTAGTCTGGGCCTATCGCGAGGTAAAGCCGGACGTGGTAATCAACCGTTTTTACCACGATAAAAAATACGACACCCACGGCCACCACACGGCCTCGGCCATGCTTTCGGTGGAGGCTTTCGACCTGGCAGGCAACGCCGAGGCCTACCCAGCGCAGTTGTCACTGACCCAGCCATGGCAGGCGAGGCGGCAGTTTTTCAACACCTCCTGGTTCTTCTACGGCAGCCAGGATGCTTTTGCCAAGATTGACAAATCGGCGCTCTGGCCGATTGATATTGGCACTTATCTGCCCTTAAAAGGTAAAAGCAATAACGAAGTGGCGGCAGAAAGCCGTTCTATGCACCGTTGCCAGGGATTTGGATCCCTCAGTTCACGGGGTGAAAGCATTGATTATCTGGACTTTGTAAAAGGTGATCGCCCGGCTACCCAGGATATTTTCGAAGGGATCAACACGACCTGGACCAGGGTGGAAGGGGGCGAGCCCATCGGCAAACTGCTCGCACAAATTGACCGCGAATACCGTTCTGACAATCCCGCCGCAAGCGTCCCCGATTTGCTAACCGCGATGCAAATCATCCAATCCCTCCCCGAGGGCTACTGGAAAGAACGCAAATTGCTCGAAATCAAAGACGTCATCCGAGGATGCCTGGGTCTGTATCTCGAAGCCACAGCCAATGAACCTACCGCCACTCCTGGCGACGCCGTCAAAATTCGCCTGGAAGCCATTGGTCGCACCACACACACGGTGCAACTCGTGGGGGTTAAAATAAACCCCGGCTTTGACACCTTGCCAAATCATGCCCTTGCCGTAAACAAGGGTTGGATTCTGGAAAAAACCGTCCGAATCGCTCAAGATGCCGCTTTCACGGCGCCTTTTTGGTTGCAAAAACCTGCAACGATGGGCATGTATTCCGTTGAAAACCAAGCACTTCATGGCATGCCCGAAACCCCTCGGTACGCCAAGGTGCATTGGAAACTCAGTGTGAATGGCATTCCCCTCGAATACGAAACCGAAGTTGCCTGGAAAACCGGCGAACCCGCCATTGGTGAGGTGTGGCGCCCCTTTGAGGTATTGCCCCCTGTGTTCGTGGAATTCACGGAGCCTTCCTACATTTTTACTCAAAATGAACACAACGTTTCCGTACGGGTAAAAGCCGGAAAAGACAAGGTGGCAGGGAAAATCAGGTTGGGCAAACTCAGCCAACCCTTTGAGCTAAATAAGAAAGGCGAAGAAAAAACCTTCACGTTCGCTGTAAAAGCTGAAAATGGAAACAAAAGCAGCACGCTGACTGCAGGCGCGGAAGTGGAGGGGAAAACCTATTCCAGCCGTCTCGTGAACATCCAATACGACCATATTCCACAACAAAGCGTCCTCTTGCCTTCCACCACGAATGCCGCCTGGCTTGATTTGAAAGTTAAGGCCAAAAATGTGGGCTATTACCCCGGTGCTGGCGACGACATTCCCGCAGCTTTGCGACAAATGGGCTGTAGCGTTAAAGTACTGGAAGCCAAAGACATGGAGGCCAGTACACTCAGTCCATTGGATGCCATTGTCGTTGGAATCCGGGCCTACAACACCAAAGATGACTTGAAATTGCATCAGGCCAAACTCTTCGAATACGTCCAAAATGGCGGTACGCTCATCATACAGTACAATACAACGGGAGATTTGGTGGTGGATCAAATCGCGCCGTTTCCGCTCAAGCTTTCGCGCACCCGTGTAACGGATGAGACTGCAGAAATTCGTTTTCTTTTGCCGGAAAGTCCAGTGCTGAACACGCCCAACAAGTTGACAACCAAGGATTTTGAAGGTTGGGTACAAGAACGCGGCCTCTATTTCCCCGGCGAGTGGGATGCAGCGTTTTCTGCGCCACTTTCAGCCAATGATCCCGGCGAAAAACCCTCCGATGGCTCGTTGCTCGTGGCGCAGTACGGCAAGGGGCATTATGTTTATACGGGATTGTCGTTTTTTCGGGAATTGCCTGCGGGGGTGCCGGGGGCGTATCGGTTGTTTGCGAATTTGATTTCTTTGGGGAAGTAATTTTTTTTCAATCAGGAAGATTTAGGAAAAGGGAAGTAGCCTATTCAGGCAACAAATCCCAGCCCCGGCCTTTATCGGGACACCAGCCATTGCGCTCGCCTGATCGGACAATACCATATTCAGCGGAGTAAAAATAGAAGCAACCAGGGCCATCGCCCTCCATTGGCTTGTAGTCCAGCACGAAGTTGAGGCGCGGGTACTCCACTCTAACTTGTTTGTGGTTTTTCACATAGCCTTGACGCTTGCTGTTGTCTGGATTTGGATACCAGCTGGACAATGCTAGTTTGAAGTCGTCATTCTTCTTCAGCGGAAAGGAGAGCTTGGAGAACAAACGAGAAACAATGGACGAATATTCAGGTTTGGTCAATACATATACTGTATTCTGATCCACATACAGTTTGATCTCTTTTTCGCCTACATTATACGAGGTGCTTGTAGCCCCATAGTTCAGAACGGAAAATGAATTGGGGGTCAGGGTTTCTTTGAAGATAAATGTATCTGCTTGCTGTTTAACGATTTCAAGCACCAAAGTATCGGCGGCGTAGGTGAGCGTATTGCCAGGCGAAAAACAGGTGCCCGCTTGAAAGCTCAGGTAGCGGCTATTCTGGCCGACCTCCATTTGGTCAAAACGAATGCGATTTTCTGAAAGCCCGTAAGGCGTTTCTTTTTTACAGCCGAATGCAAGCAACAAGAGGAGTGAGGAGATGGTTAGCGCCTGATTTTTCATAAATTTACAATTTGGTTGTTAGACGCCTTTTGGGGCGGAGTTGCTGCTCTGTGCTACAACTTTTCCTTCAAATACACCCCTGTATAACTCCCCTCCACCCCCACCAAGCCCTCCGGCGTCCCCTCAAATACCAAACCCCCGCCCTCTTTTCCACCCTCCGGCCCCAGGTCAATCACCCAGTCCGCCGATTTGATGACCTCCATGTTGTGCTCTACCACCAACACCGAATGTCCTTTTTCCACCAACGCATTGATGGCCGTGAGCAGTTTTTGAATGTCGTGGAAATGTAGTCCAGTGGTAGGCTCATCGAAGATAAAAAAGATGTGGCCGTGGGAGTTTTCCCGAATCAGAAAGGAGCCGAGTTTTACCCGCTGGGCCTCGCCACCGGAAAGGGTGCTGCTCGATTGTCCGAGGTGAACGTAGCCCAAACCCACATCAAACAGCGGCTGAATGCGATCCGTAATCTCCTTCTGCCCTTTGAAAAACTCCAGCGCTTCCTCCACGCTCAGGTTCAAAACGTCGAAAATGCTCTTGCCTTTGTACTGCACATCGAGCACTTCCTGCCGGAATCTGCGGCCTTTGCACTCCTCACATTCAAGGTGTACATCGGCCAGAAACTGCATTTCCACGATCTGCTCGCCTTCCCCTTTGCAGGTTTCGCAGCGGCCTCCTTCTACGTTGAAACTGAAGTGTTTGGGCTGAAAACCGCGAATTTTGGAAAGTTGCTGTTTGGCAAAAAGTTCGCGGATATAGTCGTAGGCTTTGACGTAGGTGACCGGGTTGGAGCGGCTGCTTTTCCCGATGGGACTTTGGTTGATGAACTCCACACGTGTCACTTTTTTCACGCTGCCTTCGATGCCGTCGAATAAGCCGGGCTGCTTCCCCGCATTTTCGGGCAAATGTTGCGAAAGCGCGGGGTAAAAGATGTCGCGCACCAGCGTGGTTTTGCCGGATCCGCTCACTCCACTCACCACCGTGAGGCAATGCAGCGGGATACGGACATCCATGTTTTTCAAGTTATGCTGACGAACACCTTTCAGCGTCAAAAACTCCTTGGCCGGGCGACGCGTGGTGGGTGTTTCTATGCGCATTTCCCCGGTCATGTACTTGGTAGTGAGGCTGTTGGGCGCGGCCTTGGCAATGTCGGCGTAAGGCCCGGAATACACCACGTTCCCGCCGTGTTTACCTGCCTCGGGACCCATATCCACGAGATAATCGGCGTTTTCGATGACAGATTCTTCGTGTTCTACCACCACGACGGTGTTGCCGAGGTCACGAAGTTCTTTGAGCACTTTCACCAAACGCCCGGTGTCGCGCGGATGCAGTCCGACGGAGGGTTCATCGAGCAAATACATCGAAGCTGTAAGGTTTGAGCCAAGCGTCCGGGTGAGGTGGATGCGCTGGGTTTCTCCGCCGGAAAGGGTGCTGGAAATTCGGTCGAGCGTGAGGTAACCCAAACCGAGTTCGACCATAAAATGCAGGCGGTTGTTGATTTCGAGCAGCAGGCGTTTGGCTACCTGGCGGTCGTGTTCGCTGAGTTGTTCGTGCAGGTTTATAAAAAAGGCCAATATCTCGTCGAGCGGCACACTGGTTAAATCGGAGATGTTTTTACCACCAATTTTAACGCAAAGCGCCTCCTGGCGAAGTCTTCCGCCGTCGCAGGTATTGCAGGTGGTTTTGCCGCGATACCGGGCAAGCGTCACCCGGTTTTGGATTTTATAGGTCTGGCTTTCCAGTTGTTTAAAAAATGAATCTATCCCCTCAAAGTATTGATTTCCATTCCACAAGAGTTTTTGTTCCTGCTTTGTAAGTGCCTCGTAAGGCGTGTGAACCGGGAAATCAAATTTGTGTGCATGTTCCAGCAGCAAGACCAAAGGCTCGCCGAACTTTTCGCCTTTCCAAACCGCGACCGCGCCATCGTAGACGGATTTGGTTTTGTCGGGCACCACTTTGTCCAAGTCAATGCCGAGCACCCGCCCATAGCCTTCGCAGGTGGGACAGGCGCCATAAGGGTTGTTGTAATTGAACAGTTGGGGCGTGGGTTCTGGGAAAGTGATGCCGTCGAGCTCGAAGCGGTTGTTGAAAACGGTTGAGGGGTTGAGGGTTGAGGGTGCGCCCTCAACCCTCAACCCTAAACCCTCAACCACCTGCACATGGCATTCCCCCTCGCTTTCATAAAACGCGGTGTTTACTGAATCCGCCAAACGCATCCAATCGGATTCTTCCAAATCGGGCGAGAGCACGAAACGGTCAATGAGAATGCGCAGGTTTTGCTCGTTGAAAAGGTGGGCGGGTTGTTTGGTATCGAAGCGCGTTTCAACGCCTTCCAAAATATCCTGAATGCTCAGAGTCTCGTTTCCAAACTGAACCCGTGTGTAGCCCTTTTGCAACAAAAGGTTTAATTCTTGCTCCAACGTGCGCTCCAGATATTTTTTGGGAAACGGCATTAATACAAGTCCGCGTGTTCCGTCGGGGAGCTTTTTGATAAAATCAATGACGTCAGACACCTCGTGTTTTTGCACGATCTGTCCTGAAATAGGGGAGTAGAATTTGCCGATACGGGCGTACAGCAGACGCAGGAACTCGTACACCTCTGTCATACTTCCCACCGTGCTCCGGGCATTGCCGGTGGTGACGCGTTGCTCAATGGCAATGGCCGGGCAGATGCCCCGGATATAGTCCACATCGGGCTTTTTCATACGTCCGAGAAACTGGCGGGCATAACTGGAAAGGCTTTCTACATACCTGCGCTGGCCCTCGGCATACAATGTGTCCATCGTAATACTCGATTTTCCGGAACCTGAAACGCCCGTGACGACCACGAGTTGGTTCTTCGGGATGCTCAAATCTACGTTGCGAAGATTGTTGGTTCGCGCGCCTTTTATGATGATGTGGTTGGGGTCGACGATATCGGAATCAATGGACTGTTGGACCTTGGTTTTTGATTGTTGACCGTTGGCTTTTGACTGTTGACCGTTTTTGGATGCCATGTGGGAATGGTTTTAAAGCGCGAAATTCTGAAAAACTTTTTGTTTTTAATAGGGCTGAATAAAAATCATTCTGCTGCGAAAAATTAAAACCTCATAGGTTTTTAAAACCTATGAGGTTTGGGCCTCGACTTTTGGAAAACACTACTCAAACATATCCCGCACCCGATCAAAAAAACCTTTTTCCTCTTTGCCAGGGGTAGGTTGTAGATTCGGCATGTTGCGCAGTTTTTCCAGCAGACGGCGTTCTTCGTCGTTGACTTTTTTGGGTGTCCACACGTTCACATGCACGAGTTGGTCGCCACGACCGTAACTCTGCAATGCGGGCAATCCTTTGTCTTTCAATCGAAATACTTTGCCCCCTTGTGTGCCAGCCGGAATGGTGATGCGGGCACGTCCATCAAGCGTGGGTACATCTACCTTGGAGCCCAGGGCTGCGTCGGCGAAGTTGATATAGAGTTCGTACACCACGTTGGTGCCTTCGCGGGTCAATTCCTCGTGTGGGGTTTCTTCGATGGCTATGAGCAGGTCTCCTGCCGGGCCACCTTTTGCACCGGCATTGCCACGCCCATTGACGCTGAGCTGAATGCCCTCGTGTACCCCCGCCGGAATGTCTACGTCAATGGTTTCTTCGCCAAAAACTCGACCGTCGCCTTTGCAAACGTTGCAGGGAGATTTAATGGTTTGTCCCGCTCCACTACAGGTAGGACAAGTGACGGCGGTCTGCATCATGCCAAAGGGCGTTTGCCTTACTTGGTTGACCATGCCCGCACCGCGACAAGTGGAGCAAGTGTCCACACTGCTGGCATCCTTTGCACCGGAGCCGTTACAAGTGCCGCAACTCACCTGCTTGCGGACCTTAATTTTTTTGTTGACTCCTGTGGCGACTTCTTCGAGGGTCATTTTGACTTTGATGCGGAGGTTGCTGCCGCGTTCACCTCGGGATCGTCCGCCACGGGATCCGCCGCGTCGTCCGCCGCCAAAGAATTCGCCAAAAACATCATCGGTATCAAATCCAAAGCGACGCAGGATTTCATCCATGTCCATACCCTGGAAACTACCGCCAGGGCCACCACCGCCCATACCTTCCATGCCTGCGTGGCCATAACGGTCGTAGCGGGCTTTTTTATCGCCATCGCTGAGCACATCGTAGGCTTCAGCGGCTTCTTTAAATTTATCTTCCGCCCCCTTATCGTCCGGGTTGCGGTCGGGGTGAAGTTCAAGTGCCTTTTTGCGGTAGGCCTTTTTTATGTCATCGGCACTGGCGTTTTTCGCTACGCCCAGCACCTCGTAATAGTCGCGTTTTGCCATTGAATTTGTGTGTTTGGGGATTTGGTTATTGGGGGATTTGGTTATTTGTTGCGCCAGAGCTTGGGATACGTATTTCCTTCAAGAAGAGCATGGATACCAAGCTCTGGCACAACAAATAACCAAATCCCCAAATAACCAAATCCTCATTTGCCTACCACCACCTTGGCGTGCCGGATAATCTTGCCGCCGAGGGTATAGCCTTGTTCGAGGATATCTACGATTTTGCCTTTAGTTTCTTCTGATGGAGCCGGGATTTCAGCCACGGCTTCGTGGGTGTCAGGGTCGAAATCGTCTCCTGCCTTGGCATCGAGGGAAGTCAAACCCTTGCTTTTGAGGGTGTGGGCAAGTTTATGGTGAATGAGCGTAGTTCCTTCAGAAAGCGCATCGTTTTTAGCGGCTCTGTCAAAATCGTCCAAAATAGGCAAAAGTGCTGCCATCATGTCGCGCCCGGCAGTGCTGATAAGATCCATGCGTTCGCGGGCAGCATGGCGCTTGTAGTTTTCAAAGTCTGAGAAAAGGTAGAGGTACTTGTTGCGGCTCTCTTCGAGTTGCTTTTGAAGTTCAGCAAGTGGGTCTGGGTTCTTTGCAGACTTATTTTCCCCTGTTTCGGTTTGATTATCAGAGGTTTCTGCGTTTTCTACGATATTTTCCTGCGCCTCCTGCTCAGGGTTGCCTGACTCATTTTCCTTCATGTCGAATATTTTTTTGAACGGGTTTTTCATTTTTTAAAAATGTAGGGCCTGGGACGGTTTGTGCCCCATATATCCAGTGTCCCAAATCCTTTGTCAACTTTCGTGCCTTGCGCTTGGGGGTGTCAGATTGACAGTACCCCGGAACGCTGTACCTCGGAACAGCGTTCCGAGATACAGCCTACTCCTCTTCCAGCCTTTCCGTCATCTTTTGCACCAGTTTGAATTGGCTAAAGAAGGTACGCGCAATAACCCGAAGCACGGTAAAGACGGGGACACCGATCACCATGCCCACCACTCCGCCTATTTGGGCGGCAGCGAGCGTAACGATGAAAATTTCGAGCGGGTGAGCCTGAACACTTTTGGACATGATGAGCGGACCCACAAAATTGTTGTCAATGACCTGTACAATAATAAAGGTTGCGACCACCTTTAATATCATGGGCAACATAAGGGCAAGGTCGGCGTCGAGTCCGGAGGAAATGGTAATAAAGACCCCGAATACCATGCCCAAAAGGGGGCCGATGTAGGGAATGATGTTGAAAAAACCGCCAAATGCGCCGATAAGCACGGCATTTTCAACTCCGAACATCCAGAGTATCAAGATGCTCAGCACAGAGAAAACAAACAATTGCACGAGTAAACCCCGGAAATAACGGGTGAGCAATTCGCTGGAATCATTGACGGCCGTATGCACTTTTTTCTCAAGTTTGTCGGGTACTATAGCATTCAGGATGCCTGTGAAAAGCCGGTTATCTTGCAGGAAAAAGAACAGGATGAAAGTAACGGAAGCAAAGGTGACCGCCACATTTCCCGCCACCCCAAGGAACTGGCCAATAAAATTGCCCACGAGTGCGGGCTTGAACCAATTGGTCAATGCCTTCTGAGTCTCCAGCGCCAAGGATTCATCTGGACCGAGGGCGCCAATTTGGTGCAGTTGCAAATCAATATTGAAGAAAAAGGGGCGAAATTTTTCGCCAAGCGCCTGATAATCAACCATCGCCAGGTTTCGTGCTTGGGCTACAATGGTTGGGACAAATAGAAGCAATACTCCGGCCAGCATGGCGTAAAAGGTAAGGATAGTCAGGCCCGCTGCCGCGGAAGGCCCCAGCCTGAATCGCCCGATGGCCAAATGCTTGCGGTAGAAAACTACTATGGGCCGTCCCAACATAGAGAGCACCAACGCAATCAAGACATACGCCACGATGTCGGAGAAATAATACACGACCAGCGCGAGTACGGCCAAGCCGATGATCCAGAGAATGTTGCGGTTGAGGAAGTTCATGTAGGCATTTTTTAGGTATTAAGCATAGGTAACCGCTTAATCACAGCAGTGAATTGCTCTGCATCCTTATCATTGATGAATTCTATGTGTGGATAAATTTGCAATGAGCGCAAAATACCGCTTCCAATACCACGATAAGGCAAAACATCAGAGGCCAAAGACGCGAGGATTGTATTTCGTGAACGGCGAATACCTGCACGGATTTGAGCTTCGGTGAGGTTATTGGGCAGTTTGCCAGGGCTGCGGATTTCGATGCGGTCGTCAAAAACGAACAATTTGATACTGTCGCGTATAAAGTAGTCACGGTGTATGAGCGCGTTGACGAGGAGCTCCTTAAGTACAACTTCCGGGATTTCAAGATCGCCCACACTGTTGAAATCTTTGCCGTTTTGAGGCCGGTGCAAAGCCCTTTTCAAAAAATCGAGACCACGCTGGAAAAGTTGGGGGAGTGTGCCGCGAATGTCCTCGCTGTTGTGATATTTTTCCCCAGTAATGTCAATACCAACAAACCACACGGCAGAAATAAAAAACTGTGGAACAGCTTTTTCAGGGTGTTTGGCAAAAAGCAATGCTCCAGCCACATTGAGGTACTCGGCATTGGCCAGGCGTAGATTGGCGAGCAGGCGTGGCATATCCGTTTCGTCGAGCGGAGTCTGATACTTTGTTTCGTAGAAATCGCGGAAATCACGGGTGTCCAATTCCTCAGCAATGCGAATAGGCAACAACATTTCTTCGGCATATAAATCGCCTGAATTTTGAAGAAGCCGCGCAATTTCCTCATTGCTTATCACTTTGCGTTTATCTGGACCGTTTTTTACAAAGATCAGTCCGTCTTTGTCTTTGTAAGGTTTGTGTGCGCCTTCCACCACCTGCACCGCCAAAACTATTTTGCCATCAATTTCTATAGTTTCTGTTTTGATAATGATGGGCGGCTTCACCCCTTCAGATGCGGCATTGACTATAAGGCTGCTGATACGCTGGATGTCTTCATAGGATAACCCGGTAACTGCCCCAGTTTTGTCATTAATCCCAACAAGGATTTGTCCCCCCTCGGTATTTGCGAAGGCCACTAACTCCTGCGCTGCACTTTGCGCATTGGTGAAGTTCTCTTTGAACTGCGTGCGGCTGGTTTCACCGCCGCGGATTAAGCCGATTATTTGCTCAGCGTTCATACGCTTGCTGTTTGAGATAAATAGTTCATAACTCTTTCAAGGGGTTCGTGGTAAAGTTACTTTGGTTAGAAGTTGTTATTCATCCATTCTTTAACCATTCCCATTTTCCAACGCTGCCAATTTCTTTTCTAAATCCAGCACTTTTCGTTGCAAATCAGGCAGTTGCTTGAACACCACATGCGATTTAATGAAGTCCCGGTACCCCATGGCCGGGCTGCCAAAGATCGCCGTTCCGGGCTTTTCAATGCTTGATGCCAACCCGCTTTGGGCCTGTATCTGGGTACCGTCAGCGATCTTAAGGTGGCCGGAAAAACCGGCTTGGCCGCCTACCCGAACATTGTCGCCAAGATGGGTGCTGCCCGCCACGCCTACTTGTGCGGCGATGACGGCATTGTGCCCCACTTCTACGTTGTGGGCGATGTGGATAAGGTTATCGAGCTTGGCCCCGGAGCGTATCACGGTACTGCCCAAACTGGCGCGGTCAATGCAGGTGGAGGCCCCAATTTCCACATTGTTTTCCAACACAACTTTGCCTACTTGTGGGATTTTTGTCCAAGTACCGTCGGGCTGAGGCGCGAACCCAAATCCATCGGCTCCGATCACTGCATTGGCGTGGAGAATACAATTTTCTCCGATTTCACAGTCAAAATGCACCCGAACGCCCGGATAAAGCACACTGTTGTCGCCGATACGGACATTCCGCCCGATGAAGACTTGAGGGTATATTTTGCAGTTCCGTCCAATTACGGCGCCCTGTTCAACCACTGTAAACGCGCCAATTTCAGTGCCCGCACCCAGTTTTGCTTCGGCATGGATGTATGCTTTTTCAGAGATGGCGGCCCCATTGGAGTTATTAGCCTGATCAATGATTTTGAGCAAAATAGCGAGCGAAGTTCGCACATCAGCCGTGCGCACAAGGGTGGGTGTAATGGGATTTGTTGGCTGAAATTCATTGTGTACGAGCAGGACAGAGGCCAGTGTGCTGTAAGCAAACGCCTCATATTTTGGATTGTCCAAAAAAGTGAAATCGCCCGCTTGGGCGGCTTCAATGGGCGCTCCACGGCTTACGGAGGCGCTGGAGTCGCCTTCGACCGTGCCGCCTATGAAGTGCGCTATTTGTGCGGCAGTCATTGTCATGCCGGATGCAGAATGGGCCAAATTTTGAGATAAATACGGAATGGGGCAGTCTGGCAAAGGTAGTAGTTAGAAAGGTTTGAGCGATTAGAAAAGTTTGAGGGGGGGCTTATGACCTTGCTATATTCCGGATTGCGAGGGTCTTACGGCCCCGGACATCACATCTTATGCCCCGCGAGAGTCTTACGAATATACGCCCTGCGAGACCCCGCACTTTACGCGAAAACTAAGGTTCAGGTTTAAACACTCTTTATCATAATTCGTTCTTTATGCAAGAAAGAACGATCCGTCAAATACTTAATATCCATGAAACACATTCAGGATCTGCATCTACTGCTTCTGCTTACTATTCTTGGAGTATCTTCCTGCGTAACTTCAAAGACTTTGAATAACGAAAAGGCTTTAGAAGTATGGCTCAGCAACGCCACCCTGCCAATTTCAGTCCAGTTTCAATCCAATGAAATGCGCTGCAAACCGTCGCTTCATTGCTACACTTTAATTGACAACGCGGGCAAGATTCATTACGCAAAGAACGTGCGCCATCGCTTGCCACCGGTAATTCCTCCAGACACGACGGCTCTCCAGCCAAGGTGGTGGGAGCGGCTTTTCTAGTGCCGCATCCGGCGAATAACCTTTGAATTGGGGAGACAAATTTTCTCTTTTTCAAGACGTGAGGAGGGCGCAACGTGGGACATTATTACCGACGAACAACGAAGAGAAAGGAAAAATTTGGCCGCCATATTCATAGGTTATTCGCCGGATGCGGCACTACCCCTTTTTCCAAGCCTTCGGAGCAAAATCCCCCCCCGGACGATACCAACCAGTACATCCCATTGGGCAAGGCATCAATCTGATTGCCCAGATTATTGTGCCCCGGCGCTACGGCCTGCTCCGTTCGGAGTACCTCCTGCCCGGTGGTGCTGAATATTTGGAGGACCTTGTTGCCTGCGGTTTCAGAAAAAAAGCCGAGGTTCAGGGTGTGACTTGCGGGATTGGGGTAGAGATTGGCCATTACAGAATTTGATAGGGCCCGCTCCTCGGGTCTTAGACTACCGTCGGGCAACCAGTTTCCTCCCGAACGATAGAAGCAAGCATTCATGTTGCTTTGAAGGCTGCCTCCGGTGGCGAAGTAAACGCCATTTATGTAGGATGGTTGGTCATCTTTCTTCAGAAAAGCCGCCCTCGAGTGTGCGGGGTCACAAGACCCACGCACGGCGGAAATAGTCAATTTACGATTCCCCTTAGTGTTCTAAGTATTAGACGGTATTGATGCTCATCAAGGGACAAAAGGATCAATAATCAGATAACTAACTTTCCTAAATTGAAATAAACACCACTTAAATGGTCAAAATCTGAATCCGTTGTGAGGAGTTTAGCGTCAAGAATATGCGCAGCGGCGGCAATCCAAAGGTCATTTTTGCCCATGTTTCGAGCGGTCAAGCCAAGCGGTTTGCCGGGTAGTTTATTTTGACTGAAAGCATCAATTTCAGCATAACAATCTATCGTTTCTTCGGAAAAGATGTCGGCAGGATAAAAATCGTTCATCAATTCTTCGAGGCGCTGCCTACGGGGATTGCCCCATTGGTTTTGAATAGCGATGGAGCGCAATTCGCCCTTGGAAACCACACACATCCAAGCTTCGTTACCCGATCCAAAAGGGTCAAAATCTTGCTCGATTTGCGTCATCACAGCAGATTGCCGGACATAATGAAGGACGATGTTGGAGTCGAATAGATAGATCATTTGGTCAATTGAGCCAACAATTGTTCAATAGGTTCTTGAACATCCATTTCCCGGATAAGCCGCATGATTTTGGCCTTATCGTGGCCTACTTGACCGCGACCGCGACGGATGGCATCGGCATCAAATTTCTGACGAATGGGTTTCACCTGCTTGCCGTTGGCGTTTGCCTCCCCGGTAATTTGCCGATAGGCTGCAACCAATTCCGCCAGCGTTTCTTCGTCTTTAATGCCAGACACTTCTCGGATGAATTCCAATTTCTTTTCTGCCAATAAAGTCATGACTTGGTCTATTTTTGCAAAAGTATAGGTTATTGGGCAAAGAATTATTGACAGTTTCGCTTCACTAATCCACGATCAAATCCTTGCAATAGCCTGCTGTCTAACTTGTTAGGTTGCCAATACAACAGGAATTACCATTTCAAAATCACCTTAAACTCCTCTAAGTTTACCACTGAAATAATAGGAAACTCAAGCGATTTCAGTACATTGAAATGTTTGTCGTGCGTAACCAGATGATTCGCATTGGTTGAGATGCTTAGTTCAGCAAATTTGTTGTCATCAGGATCGCTGGAAATAAGATTCCAACGAAAATAAGGCTCAGCAAAAATTACATTAGGGGCCGTAGTGAGGATTTTCAATACAGGGTCAGCCGTATGAGGAGAGTAAAAATCAGAGAGTTGCTCTTCGTATTCGTGCAAAATCTCGTTGCTAACCACCCAATCAAATTTCTCTGCACGAAAGGCTTCATAGAGCCAATACTCAGGGTTTTGCCGCGGAATAGACGCTATCAAGCAGTTTGTATCAATGACGACTTTCACCTGCTGCGCTGTTGTTGGTTGAGTTTTTCTTCAAAAGCCCCTCGTTCAATCCTCTTTTCTTTCATCACCTTTTGAACTTCCTCCTGAAGCGCACGGTCGTAATAATCCAAAAGCATTGCTCGGATTGCATCCATTTCAGTCTTGCTCATATCGCGGCTGAACAAACGCAGCAACATAAGTTGGACATCGTTGAGTGGTGGTGCTGTATTGACTGTTTGCATAGTCTCAATTTTGAACAAAGTTATAGAAAAACTAACCCTCCACCAACTCCCTCGCCGTCGCAATCGCCGACTCGCTCGGCGGATTCCCGCTCAACATCACCGCAATAGACCGCACGCGCTCATCGGGGGCCAGGAAGCGGACATTCGTAACCGTGCGCTGACCTTCCACTTTTTTGTACACGAAATAATGCGCATCCGCCCGGGCGGCAATTTGCGGGGTGTGGGTAATGCTGATAACCTGGTGGCGAGTACTCAATTCCTTGAGTATCACGCCCATTTTGAGCGACACGTCGCCGCTGATGCCGGAGTCAATTTCATCAAAAATAAGCGTGGGCAGTGGGATGGCATCGGCCACGAGGCTCTTGGTGCAGAGCGTGAGGCGCGAGAGTTCGCCCCCGGAAGCCACGTCTTTGATGGGCAGATAGCGGGCGCCAATGTTCGTAGCGAAAAGGAATTGAACATCGTCGAGACCCGTGGGGCCGAGTTGGTTGAGTTCGGCGATTTCCACCTTGAGCCGGGCATGGGGCATGGACAATTGGGTAAGCATGGCCTGCACCCGCTCCTCGAATTTGGGCGGCACGGCACGGCGGCGTTGGCTGAGCGTGGTGGCCGTGGCGCGCAGGGCTTTTTCCTGCCTGGCAATGGCTTGTTCGAGCTTCGCGATTTCGCTGTCAAGATTGGTGTAGCCCGCGGTTTGTTGTTCGAGATCGGATTGAATTTGGAGCAGTTCTGGAACACCCGATACGCCGTGTTTTTTCTGGAGTTTATACATCACATTGAGCCGCTCCTGCGCTTCGGCAATGCGTTGGGGGTCGTGCTCTGTTCCTTCCGCGATCCGTTCAAAATCCTTGGCAAGGTCTTGCAAATCAATGATCGTGGCATCCATGCGCTCACTGAGGGCCGAAAGTTGTGGCGAGAGTTTTCGGGTGGCTGAGATGCTGCGGGCGAGTTCCTGGAGTTGGCCCACAAGGTTCATTTCGCTTTCGGAAAGGTGGTTGTAGGCTGCGCCGTAACTGCGTTTGATGTCTTCAGCATTGGTCAGTTGGGCAAGTTCGCCTTCCAGGGATTCCTGTTCGCCTTCCTGGAGGCTGGCGGACTGGAGTTCGTCCAGTTGAAATCGGAGGAACTCCATCTCTTTTGCGCCGCTTTGGCTGCGTTCAATGAGCTCGGCGAGGCGTTTTTTGTCGGAAGCGTATTGTCGGTAGCACTGTTGATATCCCTTGAGCATTGGGCCGTTGTCGGCCAGGGCGTCAATCATCCGCAATTGAAAGTTGACGTTGTGGATGTCGAGGGTGTCGAACTGTTGGTGTAGGTCAATGAGGTTTTCTGTGAGCCGCTGGAGCACCTGATTGTTGGCGGGCGTGTCGTTCACGAAAGCGCGGCTTTTCCCGGTGGGGGAAAGTTCGCGGCGAATGACCACTTCCGGATCGTAGTCCAATTCATGCTCATCAAAAAACTCGCGCAAGTCGTATTCCGACACGTCAAAATAAGCTTCCACCACACACTTTTCCGAGTCGTTGTAGAACACTTTGGTATCAGCGCGTTCGCCCATGATGAGACCCAGTGCACCCAGGAGAATGGATTTTCCTGCCCCGGTTTCGCCGGTAATGATGGTGAGCCGCTCGGAAAAATTAATTTCGAGTTCGTCTATGAGCGCGTAATTTCGGATGTGAAGGCGTTTCAGCACTGGTTGGACTTTGGATGATTGGACGTTAGACGTTGGACTTTTTAGCGGAGAATTTTGATATTGGGGGCGAAAATAGTGCAGCGGGGCAATTTTACCGCGCTTGATTTAAAATATTTTGTTTTAAAAAATAATTTGGACCGGATATATGTCTCACAAGCGTATATTTTTGACAGGATTTACAGGATTTACAGGATAAACAGGATGGAGAGGGGTATGAATCCTGTCCATCCTATCCATCCTGTAAATCCTGTCTAAAAACTACAGCCGCTGCACCACCAAATTCCCGTTCACATTCCCCATCACCGTTGCCAATCGGTATTGATAAACACCCGCTGGCAAGCCTGGCAACTTGATATCCAAAATTTGTCCGCCAGACAAAATTTCGCCTTGGAACAGTCGCCCAACAAAACGTCCGTCGGCGGCGTACAATTCCAGTTGGGCATTTGTGGTCTGCGGTAAATGAATTTCAAGGAAAACCCGATCCTGCGCCGGGTTCGGATATACCCGAGCCGACACGTTGCCGCCTACATCGAAGGTGCTGCTGATACATGCCTCCGCAAAGACGGGTTCAGAGGTTCCAAGGCAACCGGATGGGTCTTTCATCGTGACCACGTAATTACCGGCAACTTCTGCGGACCAAAACGGCCCGGTTGCGTCTGGAATTAATACGCCATTCAAAAACCATTGGTAATCACTGCCAACGGGGGCTGCCAAATCACAAAGGTTGCTTACCTGCAAAGCTGGTAAAAATGGCGGGTGAACCGTCACGTTTATGGCATTGGAGGCCAGGCCATTACCGCAAATATTGCTTTGTGTGGCGGTGTACGAACCTTCGGTTGAAACAATGATACTCAATCCGGTTTCTCCGGTGGACCAATTCAGGGTGCAGTTCGGGCAAGAGTTCTCTGCGATGAGGACGACGGATTCGCCCGGGCAAATAGCGGTGGGGCCGGATGCAGATATCGTGGCCATAGCAGGGACAGCTTCTGGCGTTACGTTTACGGCATTGGAAATTGGGCTCTCGCCACAGGCATTGCTCGTGATGGCTGTGTAAAGACCCGTCAAAGAAACTGTGATACTCGATCCAATCTCACCGTTGGACCAAAGCACGCTACAGTCCGGGCAAGGATTGTCGGCTGTGAGCACGACGGTTGCTCCGGGGCAGAGTGCCGTGGTACCAGAAGCCACAATGGTGGGTGTGGCAGGAGAAACACTTACCGTAACCGGGATGCTATTGGAGGCGGGACTTTCGCCGCAAGTGTTGCTGAGGGTCGCTGTGTAAAGGCCCTCTGTGGAAACCGTGATACTTGGGTCGGTCTCGCCATTGGACCACAGAACGGTGCAGTTTGGACACAAGTTGTCTGCCGTAAGCACCACGGATTCATTCGGGCAGAGCATTGTGGAGCCAGAAGCCGCAATAGAAGGTGTGCTGGGTAGCGTTCCCACAGTAACAGTCAGCGCATTAGAGACCGGGCTTTCGTCGCAAATATTGCTAACGGTGGCCGTATAAACGCCCTCAGAAGAAACGGTGATGCTGGGTCCCGTCTCGCCATTCGACCATTGTACGATACAGCCCAGACATACATTCTCCGCCGTGAGCACAACGGATTCGTTTGGGCAAAGTGCCGTAGCTCCAGAAGAAGTGAGGGTACTTGCGCCAGGCACGGTTCCCGTGGTAACCGTGATGGCGTTCGAACTTGGACTTTCGCCACAAGTATTGCGGAGGGTGGCGGTGTAAAAACCATCCGTGGCAATAGTGACACTCTCCCCAATTTCACCGGTGGACCATTGAACAGTGCAGCCCGAACAAACATCCGCGACCGTAAGCACGACGGATTCACCGGGACACAACGCAGTCGGGCCGGAAACAGAGACATTGGGCGTTAGCGGTGCATTGCCCACTGCAACGGGAATGATATTGGACAGGGTACTTTCCCCACAGGTGTTGCGGAGCGTAGCCGTGTACATTCCCTCTGTGGAAACCGTGATGCTCGGCCCGGTTTCGCCATTGGACCAAAGCACGGTGCAGTCCGTGCAAACATCGGCAGCTGTGAGTACTACGGATTCGCCAGCGCAAAACATCACTGGGCCGGAAGCGGCAATGTTGGGTGCATTCGGTGCAAAGCCCACCGTAACGGGGATGCCAATAGAGGCAGGGCTATCGCCGCAAATATTGCTTATAGTGGCGGTGTATATACCTTCCGTAGTAACGGAGAGGCTCGGGCCGGTCTCGCCAGTAGACCAAATCACGGTACAATTTTGACATACGTTTTCCACTGTGATTATAACCGATTCACCAGAACAAAGGGCTGTTGACCCTGAAGCAGCCAAAGTCGGCGCCGAAGGAATCAAGTTCTCATTGACCAAGATAGTATCAGAAGCGGGGCCATTCCCGCAGGTATTTATTGGGTTGCTGACCGCAGCCCAGTACGAGCCTGCGGTGGAAACCGTAATACTTGGGCCGGTCTCGCCATTCGACCAACTCACATCACAATTTGGACACACGTTTTCAGCTGTGAGTTGGACCGATTGCCCTGGACAGAGCTCGGTTGATCCGGAAGCAGCCAGGCTGGGCGCAGCGGGCGTGAGATTTACAGTGCCCGTTACCGCTACCCGATCACTTTCGCAACGCTCCGTAGTTTCGACTTCAATATCGTACAGATAATAATAGTAATCCAAGCCAGCGGAGCTGGACTTGATTTGCATCACGCCAGGGATGGAATAAGGATAACTTGGCCCCGTGTTATTTCGATATAAATTGGCCGGACTTATGCAGCCAATTTGCAGATCAGCCCCTTGTGGGATGTCCATGTCGAATGTGACGCGACTTTCCCCATCATTGACATAGATTGTTTTTTCAAGTAGCACCGTGCCATTGGCCTCCCGCAATCGAAAGGTGCGGTTAGCGGCCCCATTGGCATACACAAGGGCAGATTTTAGACGGAATGCTTTTGTGGCATCCAAAATCAAATATTGATCTCCTGCATGATCGCCGCCGCTGCCGAAGGAATTGGAGATTGGCCCTACACTGGTGGTCGTTAAATAATCGGTGCTGGCCGTGGTGTAATAGGTGCTGGTTTGAGTGAAGTTGGTGGTAAATACATTTCCAACAAACAACGGCTGTGTCTCCGAGGGGGAGGTATACCAATTGACCTGCGATCCCGCTTGCGCGGTTGCTTCCAGGCTTAGTTCGCCGGGATTACAACGTGCTCCATTGGTTACGGCAGGTGCAGCAGGATCAAACAAGCTGATATAATCTATTTGCTCGAAGGTGTTTTCACCCACCGCATTGGAAGATTTTAGTTTGACAGTATAAGTGCCGCTTCCGCTGAAGGTTACCGTTGGGTTTTGTAGCGTGGAACTGGCGGGCGTTCCACCTTCAAAAGTCCATTCCCAAGCGGTCGGTAGATTGACGGATTGGTCCTTAAACGCGACCGTCATCGTTCTGCAGCCCTGGCGTTTGTCTGCCGTGAAGGCCGCCACCGGTGCGAGTGGTTGGTAAAGGGGCGATTCCCACAGTCCCCGGCCATAGGTACCCGCAAAAATGGTATTGGAGATATAATTGATTTCCAATTCATAAACCCGTGCATTGGGCAGCCCGTCAAAAAAGCCGAGCCATTGGCCGGCCATGTCATCGTTGGTGTAGGCGACAAAGCCAAAACCGCCAACGTATATCCCGTTTTTGCCTGTGTTTTCCCAGGTTGCGCAGTACTTGGTCCCGGAAGGCAAGCCGGCACTAATATTGGTCCAAGTCGTGCCAGCATTGGTAGAATGATACACGGCTGAGGACGTTACGATCAGCACTCGTTGTGGATTTTGTGGGTGAACGGCGATGAAACTAATGTTGCTTGAGCCCCATCCCGAGGTGATGGTGGTCCAGGCCACGCCACCGTTGGCAGTGGTGAAAAGGGAAGACCCTCGGGCCACATAGATGCGCTGGTTGCTGGAAGGCGCGATCTTCATGTGGTTCATGTTCCCATTGTTAAAATCGGAAATTTTGGTCCAAACGCTTCCATTGTTGGAGGTCTTCCATACATCGGCGAAGGCGACATAAATCGTGTTTGAATTCTGGGGGTCTTGTTCAAAAGGCGTTACCCAGGCCCCGTCTTCCACATCGGGCGGCTTGGAAATAGAGCTGCGCGAAGTGCCTTGGTTGGTGGAACGGTACATGGATCCATTTTGGGAGGTCCCATACAGGTTATTGGCGTTGTTCCAACTTACGAAAGTCTCCATTCCATCGGCGCCAAGCCAGTCTACCCAGGCTCGATTGGCGCCGCGCATCACGCTGGTGCCATTGTCCTGAGAACCTCCCGACACCACATCGGGGTTGGTTTTAGACACGCCTATTTTGTAAAACTCCCGAATGCCCAGACCGGCCGTGCGGTCTACAAAACTCGCTGCCCCGTCGGTGCTGGTATAGAGGCCGCCATCGGTGCTGACAAACAGCGTGTTTCCCCTGAATTTCAGGACGTTAATGTCTGCATGGTTGTATCCAACCCCCAGCGAGGCCGCATTGTCCGGCGTCCAATACGAGGTGAGAAAAAAGGATTCGCCGCCGTCAACAGATTTCCAGGTGTGGATGCCTCCAATGTGTACCTCCTCCGCATCCGTAAGGCTGACAGCGATGTCCATGTTTCGGGGAGCCTGACCGCTATCGTCGTCGCCAGTTTCGCTGTACCCAAAATAGTTAATCTCACTGCCGTCAATGAGTTTGTTGAAAGAAGCACCGCTATCGTTGGATTTGTAAAAACCGCCAAACCGGCCCCCGCTAGATTCCACCACATATACCACATTTGGATTTGCGGGCGATACCGACATCCTTTTGTAATTGTTGTTGGCCGTGCCAAAACCACCAATTTGCGAGAACGAATTGCCGCCGTTGTTAGAGCGGTAGACTGAAATTCCAGAAAAATAAATTGTATTCGGATCTCCCGGTTTGAACTCCACGTCATAACCGGGTACCCCACTGGCACCTGGGACAGCACTCCAGGTGCTTCCGCTGTTGATCGAGACGAAAAGCCCGTTGGACTCGGACACGGCATAAACGACATTGGGATTAGTCGGGTGGAACTGAATGCGGCTGACCCGTCCGCTGCCGGATAGGTTTCCGGTAGTGTTCCAGCTTTCGCCCGCGTTGGTGGAGCGGAAGATTTTGCCCGAGGTACTTCCCCAGATGTAGAGGTCGCTGTTGTAGGGGGAGATTTCGAGTCCATAGACGTCTACAGTGGAGAAATCGTCTGTAATGTTCGTCCAGGTATTACAAAAATCGAGGGTTTTCCATACACCGCCGGTCGGACTACCTACGATGAGGTGGTTGTTGTTGCTTGCGTCCATGCCGATGGAGGTTACACGCCCTACTCCTGGATTCCAGCTAGACGTAGCATTCCAATAAGTAGGCCCCAGCTGTTGCCAGCCACCTGCAAAAGTGCTGGATTCTGCCTGTTGGCGTTGCTTTTCTGCGAGCCGATAATCCCGGGCGCGTTTGGATAATTCGTTGTTGGGGATTTTCACCCCTTTTTCATCCAATTCCATTTGGGCAACATACTCCCAGCGCTTGTAAGGTTTGTATCCTTTCCCGCGCTCCCTTCCCACGAGGTCGAAGTAGGCCTCTGCCTCTTGCTGGATTTCAGTGAGGGTAAAGGTTCCAGCCTCGATCATTTCGAGGTACTTCTGTGCAGATGCGGTAAAAGAGATTAAAGCGAAAGCGAGCAGCGCGAGTAGGCGAAGGTGCATAAGAATTGCTTTTAGGTGGTAAAATAACACGCAAA
>Ga0247844_1002591_pt1 | contig 29169 bp, 23 predicted proteins | sample LaCtaG_FD_192421 | JGI IMG/M metagenome (GOLD analysis project Ga0247844, IMG submission 192421) | Freshwater microbial communities from meromictic Lake La Cruz, Castile-La Mancha, Spain - LaCruzMarch201714.5m_1 | ecosystem: Environmental > Aquatic > Freshwater > Lake | place: Spain: Castile-La...
CTTATATTGGCGGTGATGGGAAAGGGAAAAACACCTTTAAATATTGTGATCAATCAATATATGCCAAATCTTATGGCTACCTGATTGTAAATAATAATTATTTTGAAGACTGCCCAACAGGGGTAATTTTAGAAGGAACAAGTATTTATAAAATTGTAGGGAATGAGTTTAAAAATACGAATATTTCAGGAATGCCTGTATTTGTAGTAGGTATTGGGCTTTTACAGTCAGGAGACGCTTCTTCAAATAGTATTATTTGCAATAAGTACAATGCCATAGGCGCAACTACCAGTCTTCCACTCATCCGTGATGGTATTTATGCCGGAGGCAATAATAAGGGCACCTATTTTGATAAAAATAAATTCGGTTGCTGGTATGATGTTAGGCTTTCCGATCTTAGCTATGAAAATGTAATTTCAAAGGGCGTATTGCCCAACCAAGGTGGATTCGGAAATGTGATCTTCAACGAATTCACACCGTTTAATTTAGCAGATCATAAGGCAGAAATCCATACACCAAATCCAACCTTAGGATTAACCACTATTTTTAGTTATTTTCATCAAAACGGAGCCTGTGGAGTCTCAAAGTTAATTCCAAGAAAGCCTATTCTGGGAACATGTGCCATCGCCCAAAATGGTTTTAACTTTAAGAACGTTGGCGATGTAGAAATTGCACCACCCATATGTTTATTTGATCCAAGCGATGGGATTTTGCTACCAAGAGATTGTAGAACAATAGAATGCCTTGATAATTATTACATATGGATTGAGCAAAAGGATGCTTTACTCCGCCCTGGTGCTGCTGCCACATTGTTTACAAATATTCAAACGGCGCCTAATTCAACAACAACGGTTTCTGCTTTGACAGGAGCAAGCCCATATTTATCGGAAGATGTCCTTGTTACAGTTTTAAACGCTTCGATGTCCGAAACAAACAAACGGAATATTTTGGCAGCCAATATACCCTTATCTCCCTACATCAAAACTCTAGCACAACAAAAACTTAGTGCAACGCAGTTTGATTACCTCCAAGGATTAGAACAACCTGGTATGTCATCACTTCGAGATGAAGCAATTGGTGAAAGGACGAACCTTAACAATAAAAAAATGGCATTACTGCGCCATCTTACGGACTCATTGGTAAATATAGGAAATATTTCTGCTGCTGACAATCTTTTGGCACTTGACCCAGAACGATTTTCAAGAGAAGCAAGAGTTGGTCTGAAATTACAAACCAATGATTATACAGGGGTGTCCCAATTGTTGGCATCTTATCCAACTTCTACACAGGAGGATGTTGATTTCAAGTTCATCCAAACTATTAATCTCAATCGCATCAATTTAAATGGTAATCCTGCAACGGCAGACTCGAGTACACTTTTCGAGATTGCCTTGAGTTATTCACCTCAATCCGGCTACGCAAAAACTTTGGCAGGAGTCATGTATGGTGCTACTTTTACACCCGTAATTCCAGCGCCTTCGACATATCCAGATTTTCAACAAGAAAGAAACGATCAGGATGTACAAAAGAATGATAAAAAGGGATTTGAAGTATTCCCTAACCCTGCCAACGAAACCATAACAATTGATATTCCTGATGCTCAAAATACCGATCAAAGTGAAATTTTAATATTCGACTTGAACGGGAAATTACAACTGCGTCAAATCGTGACTAATAACGTGTTAATACTTGATATTTCGCAATTTCAGTCTGGATTTTATACAATTTCTTGGGCAAAAGACGGCAAAATTCAATCAAGCCGTTATTTCATAAAAACAAAAATTTAATTTTCTAACCAGGTAGGGCAGGGATGTATTCTATTCCTACCCTACCTTATTTCGAATACCATGAAAAAGATTTTTTTGGGAATACTACTCGCTTTGTCCTGTACCGCTCATTTATTTGCACAATCAGGTTGGTTTAAAATTCATGATTTAGGATTGTACGTTGAACGACCATCAACCATAATTACCAATAAAGACAATATTTATATGATAATATGGGGTGAGGGAAACTCTATCCCATATACAAGAAATGCTGTATTAAAACTCTCTAAACAAGGAGAAATCATTTGGTTACGGTTCCTTGAATACCCGATTCTTACACTTGCAAATTTTAACGTGCATCTGCCCAAAGCACTCCTTATATCAAAAGATAATTCTATTTATGCCTTGACTTATGCCGACAATGATGACCTAATCAGAGAATTTTTGTTGAACAAATTTAATGAAAATGGGGATTTGGTTTGGGCAAAATCCTACGGATTTGACGGTATTGAGGTAGAAGGTCAAGTTTTTGGCTTAACACTTTCAAAAGATAGTCTGGGTGTAATCATGACAGGTAGAACCCGCGTCCCCTACCCAAATCAACAATATGCCATTGTGAAAATTGATTCGGCTGGTAATGAGCAATGGAAAAAACTGCTACCTGTTCCAGCAAAAAGCGTAGGGGAATTGGTCCCTGCTGTTCAAATGGCTGATGGATCGATAAAATTAGCGTTTGATAATAATTTTGGAATTAATGAACAAGACTATTTAATGAGTTTGGATTCAACGGGGAATATTGAATATACTTTTTCAAATCCATTTACAGGACGTACGCAAGATCTAAAACGGCACCCCAACGGCAATTTAGTCTACTTGTCCAATGAGCGAAACCCGCCAATGGGAGCATGGGGAGGTTTACGGATTCAAATGCTCACACCGGAGTTCGATACGGTATGGTCGCATTTGTTTTATGATACCGAATTCCCTTACCTGTTTTTGGAGACTGCTTTTGTCAGAAACTTGTCTATTGCTCCAGATGGCAAAATATTGGCATTAGGATACAATACGAAAAACTGTGTATTGTTATGTTATGATCCAAATGGTTTACTGCTTTGGAAACGAGAAATAGCATTGGAAGGATTTGATGCCCTAGAGTTTAACTATACAACTTGGACTGCTGATGGATGTATTTTGCTGAATGGATACATTTATGGTGGAACGGGTGCACCAGGTGATCCATCCTACGAAAAAATATTTTTGATGAAATTAGATGGGGTGGGATGCTTGACACCAGGTTGCGACCAAACGATCATTACCGGTCTTGAAGAAGCAGCGGGAGATAAAGTGCCGGATTTCACCATCGCACCCAATCCTACAAGTGGTAAATTTAAAATTGAACCATCAGAAAAACTATTGCAAGAGGAATCTACCTATATCATAAGAATATTTGATGCCAATGGAAAACTTATTTATCAGGAAAACCAACCATCTCCTGATACGAATTTTGACCTTTTAGGACAAAGAGCGGGGGTATATCATATCTCTATTACAAATAAAAATGGAGGGTATTCTTTTGATAAACTGATCAAAATATAAAATTCTGGTGGATGAAGGAATCTATTGCGGAATCCTGGAGCCCATACACACCGTCCATATGAAACCTAACAGTTGGGTATGAACCCGACGGATGGGCCGCACCAGGTAGAACTTGGCGCGAGCGGGGAATGTAGGGTCTGGCGTGACCTGACCCTACATTTTATCGCGACCTGATCGTGCACCCGACGGATGAGCCGCACCAGGTAGAACCTGGCGCGAGCGGGGAAATGAAAAAGCGACAAAAACATCAAATGTCTTTGTCGCTTTTCTTCCCAATGCACCGCGTATTATAAAATCTGTGCAAATCCGTGTAATCAGTGGTCGTTCCCGCTCTTAATTCTGCACCGGCAAAGCCGAATACTGCTTCCCAAAACGCAGCATCTGTTGCACAAAATCCAGTTCCAGTTCCACCTTCACATCGGTGATTTTGCCCGTCCCGTCCTGCACTGGCACCAACTTGGGTTGCACAAAGCCGCCATAAGGCTTGGTAGGCAAGCTCGAATACCGGCTTTTTACTTCTTTTACCAAATCCGTATTCACTTTCACCCCATAACCTTCCACCAACGCACGGGCGGCCTTGAAATCGCCTTCCGACTTAATCCGCTGTATTTCCGACAATAACGCGCCGAAAATAACCCGCAATTTGGCATAATCGCGGATGTCCAAATAGGTTTTGCCATTGCGCACGCTACGTACAATTACGCTGTCTTTCAAGCCTTTTTCATACGCCCACGATGCCACCAGGTGCCGGTTGCGCATGTGGTCTTCCTCTAAGTTGGCGCCAGGCTGAATCCGGCGCAACTGCATCAATAAACCACTACGGATGTATTGGTCGTATTCGGCTTTATAGGCTTCTGCGTCCGGCAACAAACCCCATTCAACCAATTTTGGGTCGGGCATATAGTACAAGGCCACCAAATCGGCCCGGCCTTCTTCCAACGTGCTGGCGTATTGTTTGAGGGTCACGTTGGGCGCGGCTACACCCGGTTTCAATTTTCCGCTCGCATGTCCAATCACTTCGTGCAAGGCGGTGTGCATTTTGCCACAAGCCTCGGCATATTTTTTAGCAATTTCAATTTCTTCTGGGTCGTTGGCAAACTCGGCAGTAGCCAATGCGCCGCCCGCTTTGCCATAGGCATTTTCAATATTGAGCAAACTCACCGATTTAGAGCCATAATCTGCTCTAATCCAGTCCGAATTCGGCAGATTTACGCCGATAGGGGTTGCAGGGGCACAATCGCCACCTTCCATGGCTACGTTGATAACCCGGTAGCTGACACCCTGCACGGTATCCTTCTTATAAGGTGGCGGAATGGTGCTGTTGTCTTCAAAATATTGGGCATATTTGCTCACAATGCTCATTTTTTCGGTCGCCTCAGGGTCATTGTACTGTACCATTGCCTCAAAATCGGCCTTGTAGCCTTTCGGGTCGTGGTACACTTCAATAAAGCCATTGATAAAGTCGATGGTACTGTTGGTTTCTTGCAACCAGGCAATATTGAACTGATCGAAGGTTTTCAGGTCGCCCGTTTTATAAAACGCAACCAAAAGTTCAAGGGCCTTTTTCTGCTGCTCGTTTTCAGCAAAAGGAATGGCTTTTTCCAGGTTTTCTACAATTTTGTCGATAGCAGCACCGTACATATTGCCTGCGCCGGCACGCCACACTTTTTCAACCGGAGCGCCACCTGGTACACCCACCAATTTAGAATTTAATCCAAACATGGGGCTTTGGGCACCCGCTGCTTTCATTTTTTGCTTGTAAAATGCATCTACTTCTGCCGCCGTAATGGCTTCGTAAAAATTCACGGCAGAGGCTTGAACGACATCCAGACCTTCCGCTTTATTGGTGCGTTTCGCCAGGATATTCGGGTCGTACAAAATGGGCAACAGGTTCTTTAAAAAATCTTCTAACTTTTCATCCGGGGCAAGCGGAAGCAGTTTTGCATCACTTTGTTGCACCAAACTGGCGAAATAGGCCTCCGGACAGCCCGGAATTATCTTGGTTTCGTTGTAATGGTGGTGAATGCCGTTGCTAAACCATACACGTTTGGCATACACTTCAAAGTTTTTAAAATCCGCCTGGGTGCGATCGCCTTTGTACGATTCCACGATGGCTTCCAGGGTTTTACGCACCGTCAGGTTGTATTTGCAATGCTGGTCGTAAATGATGTCCCGGCCCCACAAAGTTGCTTCCGACAAATAATAAATGAAGGTTTTTTGCTGCAAGCTCAATTTATCCCAACCCGGCAGTTCATAGCGCAGAATCTGGATGTCGGCAAAAGTATCGAGCAATACTTTCTCCGGTGTTGTGCTGGTGTCGGCGGTTTTGGGTGTTTCGGTGCCACAAGCTGCGATCATCAGTGCGCAAGACAGCAGGAGGGAATTAAAAAAGAGCGCGGTAAACTTCATGGTATAGGTGTGCATTTCAAAATGAGAAAAAGGTGGAGGCATTGGGGCAATACTATTAACAAAAGGATTTAAGATTTAATCTTAAATCAACGGTATCTGGGTGTGGTTGCTTTATGGATGACGACGATACTATTGTTTTGTAGCCGTCAATTGAACCAATTCCTGGTAAAACGCTGCAAGTTCAGGATTTGCCGGAAATTTTCCATCGCCCCACACAACCCGGTTCTTTTTGCCCTCGTCTTCCAATTCTATAAACTGATAAGTATTGCCGGGATGTGCAAAAGCAAGGGTCAAAACACCCAGATTTTCGGCTTTGTCAATCAATCCATCTGCTTTTCGGCTTTTAATAGAAGGCAATGCCGTAAGGGCAGCCTGAACACCATCGCGCTGAAATAACTGGCCATTTTCGAGCAATACATAACTGGTTTCTTTGCCGGTGATGCCGCCGCCGTTGCCCCAGCGCAATAATTCATCTGGCAACTTGTCGGCGGTGTATTGGGTGTGTTTGCAGGCAAAAAACAAACTGATTGTACTCAAAAGGACAGGGTAAAAAAGATAGGTTCTCATTTGGATAAGGTTGCAAATCGGTGGGAAAATACGGTTATAAGCCCTTGCCAAATGACCATTTAGCATTTGACAAGGGCAAAAATAACAGCGTTTTCCTTTGTTAGGCGATTTATGCCTGGTACTTTTTATACACTTTCTCCATGATAGCAGCCAATGCCCGATCCTTTTCGGTCACCTTGTTGCCGGCATCGTGGGTGGTCAATTGAATTTCAACCACATTGTACACATTGCTCCAATGCGGATGGTGGTTCAATTTTTCAACGTGAATGGCCACTTCGGTCATAAAAGCAAAGGCTTCAATGAAATCTTTAAATTTCAACGTGGCCTGTAATTGGTGATCTTTTTCTTGAAACATGGTTTTGTTTTTTAATTTTACCCAAAATTTACCTGTTATGCTTTTTAGTTTCCCGGTACTCTTTTTTACCCTGCTTTACTACGGCTTTATTGCCGGCATTGTGTATTTTTTCATCAGCAGACGCCGACTTGTGCGCAAAATACGGCAGGACCGCTTCCGGGGTTTGGCCAAGCGCATGCAACTTGAGTTCCTGGAAGAAGACCGTTTTGGATTAAAAAGTCAACTCAATCAATTCGATCTGTTTCGCCGCGAACACCGCTGGTTTTTTTACAACAACACCCGGATTACCAATGTATTGTACAAAAAAGTAGGCGAAACCGACGTGTATTTGTTCGATTACACCTATCTCAAATCCTATGGTAAAACAGTTAAACGGATCACCCAAACGGTGTTTTTTGCCAATAACCGCCACTGGGATTTGCCCAATTTCAAACTCAAACCCGAAACCTGGTGGCATAAGGTAAAACAAACCATCGGCGTCGACCACGACATCAATTTTCCCGATGGACCTGAATTTTCCGATAAATTCTGGTTAAAAGGCCAATTTGAAGACATGGTGCGCAACAAATTCAGCCCCGAACTCCGAAAATTTATCCTCGAACACCCGCCCGCGCACGTGGAAGGCAACAATTTTTACCTTATTTCTTACAAGCCCGGCCAAAAATTGGAAGCAGACGAAGCCGAAAAGTTTTTTGACAACCAACTCCAACTGATGCAGTTGATGGAACATGAAGGCAAACTCGAATTGCTGAGCCTCGCCGAATTAAAAGAAAAAAGTGCCGACCCGATTTCGCTGGGTGATGATTTAAACTAAACGCCGCCTGAAAGGCAGCATTCATTGTCATGCTGAGCGCTGATTGTCTATGATTTAGGCCGAAGGCCATGTGAAACAATACAGCGCGAAGTATAAAGGAAATTTAAGCAGCCTCCCGCAACACCTCCAAGGGCGGTTTTTGAATTACTTCCCGGCTGTTGAACAGGCCAATAAGCACGGTAAGCGCTGTAATAATGCCAAAAATGAGCAACAATGGCCACAAAACCGGCACAAATGGAATCTTAAAGGCAAATGCTGCCAAGGCCCAGGTACCAGCGACCGACAAACCAATGCCTGCAAAACAAGCCAATGCACCCAGCAAGAAATACTCGATGCCATTGATCCATAATATCTGACTCCGCCGCGCGCCCAACGTGCGCAACAACACACTCTCCCGAATACGCGCATATTTCCCCTGGTAAATCGCGCTCAACAGCACCAAAAGACCCGTTAAAATGCTAAATAAGGCCATAAAGCGGATCACAAACGATACTTTACCCAATATTTCATCCAGCGATTTCAGTACCTGCGTCAAATCTATTGCTGAAATACCCGGGTATTTACGTACCAATTCCGATTGAAACGCAGCCGATTGTGCTGCATCGCCTACCCGCGAAATAATGACGTGAAATTGCGGGGCCTGCTCCAGTACGCCTTTCGGAAATACCACCAAAAAATTGGTTTGCATCCGGTTGAAATCAACTTTCCGAACGCTGCTTACCACTGTTTCCAAACGTGCGCCCTGCACATTAAAGACGATTTTGGTGCCAATTTCGGCCTGCATGCTTTTTTGCAAATTATCCGAAATGGAAATTGGAATCGGCTGGCCAGGCGTGTAATTACCCACCCAGGAGCCTTCCACAATTTTTTCAGTATCGATCAGCGTATCCCGAAACGTAACCCGATACTCCCGATCCCAAACCCCTTTTTCGAGCGCTTTGGTACTATCCACTTCATCCTGCGCTTTGGTGCGCCCGTCGATGGTCTCCAAACGGGTGGTAACAATCGCCACTTGTTGAATCAAAGGCATTCCTTTTGCACGCACCAAGGCCGCAATACTATCTTTTTCTGTCGATTGAATATCAAATAAAATTATGTTGGGTTGCTGCCCACGCCCCGTAAACTCCACCTGCTGCAACAATAGATTTTGGGTTAACAGCAAAATCGACAACAACATCGTACCCAATCCAATGGTCACAATCAACAAAACGGTTTGATTGCCCGGACGGAACAAATTCGCAATGCCCTGCCGCCACACATAAGGCCATTTTTTCGGGAAATACCGGCGCAACAACCAGGTAAGCAACCAGGCAAGTCCATACAATACCGCAAACGCCACCGCAATGCCTCCGATAAAATACAACGATTGCGCCCAATTACCCACCAACCAACGCGTAAAACCTAATAATACTGCAAAAATCAGGGCATACACCGACCAGCGCAACAACGCGTTGTTTTCCGGCGCCGCATCCACGCCTGCCCGCAAGGTGCGTAAAGGAGACGTTTTTAAAATGCCAGAAAGGGGCAACAACGCAAACAAAACCGATACACAAAGGCCCAATAAAGTGCCTTGCAACACGGCAATACCCGAAATATCGGTGCTTACGGTTTCAATCGGTAAGAGGTCTTTGGTCAGCCAGGGCAGTATTTTTTGAATCGCCGAACCCAACACCGAACCGGTAAGAGCAGCCAGCAAACCAATGCCACTCACTTGCACGAGGTACACATAAAATGCCTTGCGCCCCGAAGCGCCCAAACAACGCAAAATGGCCACGGTAGGCAGTTTGTCTTTCAGGTAAACATGCACAGCACCCGCCACCCCGATACAGCCCAACAGCAAGGCTATAAAGCCCACGAGGTTTAAAAAGGTCGAAAAACTCCCAAATGCTGCACCAATGTTCTTTTTGTTGGAAGCCACTGTTTCCCAATTCAATTTGGCACGATCCAGCGCTTTGTCCATCTTTTTGGCAAAGGCATCCACATCGGTATTTTCCGGAAATTTGAAATAATACTGGTACCAAACCCGGCTACCGGTGGTCACGAGTCCGGTCGAATCCAGGTATTCCATTGGGATAAACGCTACCGGCGCAATGGCAGAACCAACGCCCGCCCGCCCCGGACGTGAAAGCAAATCGCCTTCCAACTGAAAATTGAGTTTCCCAATTTTGACCGTATCGCCCGTTTGCAGGCCAAATTGCAGCATCAAAGCGTGTTCTACCAGGGTTTTTTGGCCCTTGCGGTAGTTTATCCAGGCATCCGCTGGCGCGCTGTTCCAATTGCCGTAATAGGGATAATCGCCCGAAATCGCCCGCACCATCGTCAGGCGTGTGCCTTGCGTGCGGGGGAAATACAGCATCGACAATAAATTGTAAATCCGCGATGCTGTGACGCCGGGCTGTGCCATAATTTCCGCCATCAGCGAATCCGGTAGCGCCTGGTTGCCTTCAATGAGTAAATCAGCACCCAGCAAGGTTTTGGCTTCCCGGTCAATATCTTTCGTCAAATTGATGCTAAAAGAACGCACCGCCGTCAACGCCGCAATGCCCACCACAATGGCGGCAACAAATAAAAACAAGCGACGAACGTTACGGCGACTATCGCGCCAGGCCATTTTCAGGATAAAAGACATAGCAAGGTCGGGGGAACACCCGGGATAAAACAGTGAATACAGGAAATCCCTTGCGCACACGCACAAGGTCTAACAGGTAACACGATTTAGGCTATTCCGTTGGCAGAACCCTTGGTTTTTTCGATCAATCAGGCGGATTGGTGGATCTAATTGACTTTAAACTAAAAAATGGCTTACACCAATCGCCGAACGCTGGTCTGCGCCTGAATGCCCCCCGTCGCGCTCAAATGCTCCAGCAGCAACACCCCCGGCGTTTTTCCGGGCGCAAAACTTCCTAAAGTATCCTGAAAACCCAGGGCCTCGGCGCCATTCAACGTTGCCCAACGCAACATCGTTTCAAAAGGCACATAACTTTGGTACCGCGCAATGGTCTTCAACTCTTCCAAAATCGACAATTGCCAGTTGGAGGTCAAACTATCCGTGCCCACGGTCACGCGCGCCTGGGTATCCAAAAAGGCCTGATAATTGGGTAAACGGTTCTCAATGTATAAGTTAGCGTTCGGACAAGTGGCCCAATACACCTGGTCGCTCCAGGCATGCGCTGCTTGAATGTCTTCCCGGGTACTCAAGGTATTGTGTACAAACAAGGTCCGGTTTTGCGGGTTCATATTGCGCAGCGCGTAATAAATAGAAGGCTGCCCCGTCGCCTCAAATTGCTCCAAAGATACCCCAAAACGGCCGTAAAACTCAATAAAATCGCCCGTTTTATTCAAAAATAACGTATTTTCCGGCGGCGTTTCCTGGTTATGGATGCTTACCGTGATGCCCGAAGACGCATTAAAGGCATTGATTTTTTCAAACAAGGTTTTACTCACGGTGTACGGCGCATGGGGCACCATCGACTTGGCACTGCCTGGTGCTAATGCCAATTGGTCATACACCGCCGACCAATCCGCAAACGCTTTTTCAGCGCCCGCATCTTGCAGAAAATCAAAGAGTTCGATAAAGGTGTAATACCGCATTTTACCCAAAGCCTTCACCGCAAAAGTGTCGGGGGCATTGGAAATATCACCCAAGGCCACGATCCCGCCATCCAACATTTCCTGGTTTGCGTTGTTAATGGCTTCCGTAATCAGTTCCTGCGCTACATTGCGTTTGGTAACAACCCCGGTGATGAAAGGAATCAATCCAGTGCCGGTATCTACTTTGCCCAGCATGTGCGAAAGTTCGAGGTGGCAATGGGTATTGACAAATCCGGGAACAATCGCTCCATGAAACACCTCCAAATCGCCCGCTTCATGTTGTGTACGGGACTCGATGGCCAATATTTTACCGGCATCATCCACGATTAAAACGCCCGCTTGTACGGGTGCAGCAGCAACAGGGAAAATCCAGTCAGCAGTAATTTTACGCATGGCTTGAAAAAGATTTAATTTTCCGGCAAAAATTGCCATTTACTTTGAAGATAAAACCATTGGGCAAGTGATAAATTTGCCATTTTTTAAAATTACGCATCTTCGCACCCAAATTCCTTACGAAACATCCACATCTGCTATGAAATTCACAACCACGGAGCTGACCAATATCGTCGAATGGAAACCGTACCGCCCAGAATGGCCCATTCGCCTGAACGAAAAAGAAGACGGCATTGAAGCACATTTTGGTGCACTCATTAATGCTTTTACCGACCACACGGATTTTGATGTCGCCATTACCCAGGATGGAAGTATGTCGAATTTCCTTGAAATCGTGTGTTTTATCCCCCAACAAACAGGCGGAAACAGCCCGGCACTAATCGTTTGCATCAGTTTTTGCGCGCCCATTGCTGCTTTTGCCGAAATTGAAGCCTACATCAGCGAAGAAACGTTGGGCTGGGATACCCTCGATTATAACACCATCGGCAAAGTTAAGAGTCCAATTTTGGAACCGATTAAAAACGCGGTGCTTGCCATTTTGGAACAACATCAATTGCCCCTGCTCGATCCAACGTACGCAGCAGAATTGCTCAGCCCCGAATTATTGGATAAGGTAAATGCCCCACACGATGAAAATCGCATCATTCACGGCATTTTTCAGTGGGAAGATTAAAAAACGTCCCAGGCGAAGCGCAAAATAATACCCGAAACAACCACGATAAATACCCGCCGGATGAACCCGTTGCCGCGTAAAACAGCCATACGACTGCCCGTGTACGAACCCGCTACATTGCACACCATCATGGGTAAGGCCAAATGAAATAACACCTGGCCATGCATGAGGAAAAAAACCAGCGAAGCCACATCTGCGATTACATTGACGATTTTGGCCATGGCCGAGGCGCTTAAAAAACTATAGCCAATCACACTGACAAAGCCAAATACCAGCAAACTCCCCGTGCCCGGCCCCACAAATCCGTTGTAAAACCCCAGCACCATGCCAATCCCGGCCGCATACCAGGGAATCAAATTTTCGGGTACTTTAAAATGATCGCTTAGCCCGAACGACTTTTTGCGGTAGGTATAAATCGCAATGGCAACAATCAGCACTAAAATGATGGGCTTTAACAAGGAACTGGGCAACAAACTTTGCACAGTAGCCCCCAGATAGGAGAGTACCGCCGCTCCAACCCCGGCAAACAAGACCGGCTTCCAGGGAATGCGCACACTCCGACTATAATTAATGGCCGCCACCAGCGTACCCACCGCCGAAGCCAGCCGGTTGGTGCTGATGATATTCGGAACACTCAATTGTGGGTACAATACAAAAAACGCAGGAATCGAAACCAGCCCGCCCCCGCCCACAATGCTGTCGATAAATCCGGCTAAAAACGAAAAGAAACAGAGTAAAATTAAGGCATAATCCATGCTGCAAACCAAGGCATTTTTAACCAATAAAAAAAGCCGGCAGCTTGCGCAACCGACTTTACACACTTAATCTGTAATATATATGGTAAGGTATGAAGTCAAATCAACCGAAGCGCAAAAATCAAACCTGTCCACTTCGGTCGTAAAAAAAAATTTATTTAAAGCGCGTCGTAAGCGGCCATACCATTGGCATCGGGCAAAACTTCTTCGCGGGTAAGCGTAAACACTTTTGGATCGCGCTCGATCACCTGCAAGCGCGGATTCACCACATCAAATTCGGTTTCATCGTAGCGGTAAATGCTCCATTTGCCGTTGACCAACTCTAAGGAGGTCATATTTTCTACCCAGTCGCCGCTGTTCATATACGTCACCGTATTGCCATTTGTGGCTTTTACATCGCGCATTTGCGGACGGTGAATATGGCCACAAATCACACAGTCGTATTCTTTTTCAGCAGCCAATTGGATGGCCGTTTCTTCAAAATCACTGATGTATTTGACCGCGCCTTTTACGCTTTTTTTCACTTTTGCGGCAAAAGAAACCGGACCGAAGCCAAAAACACGCCGCCCGGCGTTGATCACCCGGTTGATACGAATGAGCATATCATAGCCTTCGCCGCCCATTCGAGCCAACCAGCGCGCGCGCTGAATACTGGCATCAAATACGTCCCCGTGAAAAACCCAATGGGTACGTCCATCAATCTGGAAAACCAGTTTATTGCGCAAATGGATCAAACCGAGCGATATCTCACCAAATTTGCGCAAAACATCGTCGTGGTTGCCCGTTAGGTAATATACCTTGGTACCGTTTACCGCCATTTTGAGGATGCGGCGCACCACTTCCATGTGCTCTCTGGGAAAATAACTTTTCTTGAAATACCAGATGTCAAATATGTCACCATTCAGCACCAAAGTACGTGGCTGAATACTTTTCAGGTAATTGTGCAGCTCACGTGCATGGCACCCGTATGTGCCAAGGTGAATGTCAGAAAGCACAACAATATCTAATTCGCGTTTCATTTCCTACCGGAAGCTGTTTTCAAAAGATTATAAAAAATGATTAAACTGTGTTCGGTGTTCAATACACCTTTTTACGTGCAACATTGAATGCGACCATTACTGCATAATGGTACTATGTTAAAAAACGGAAAAATCTAATTCCCGCGCCCAAAACGAGGCAATCGTTCTCATAAACCTTTTACAAGGGAGAAGAGGACTGCGAGAGCAGAAAAAAAGCGACCGAAAGAGAACGAGCAAAGCAGAATGCGATCAGACGCGGGAGCAAATTCTTATAGTTTTCATCTGTTACTTGTAGATACAAAGGTACGGTCGGTACTCCTAAGTGATGTTAAGGAATTATGAATTTTAAATTACGTTTCGTTTAACACAAAGGCCGTTTGCGGTTTTTAATTTCGCAAACGGCCCAATAAACCATACAGATCTTATTATTTAATCCAAAGCCGGGTTCCAGGCCAGTTCGTTTTTCAGGTTGGGTTTTAAGCGTTCTGCGGCCTGATTCAACATGTCCTCGTTGTGCGGAAAGGGTAGTGGTGTGTTGCCTATTCTGCAGCGGGAATCTTCCGATAAGGCCCGATTATCGCCTTTAAAGGTAGAAGCGTAATTTTCAAATAAAACTTCCGTCGCGATGTCGCGGTTATCCAGCAAGGTATTGCGCTGCGCATCATAAATTTCAATGATGCCCGCCAAACGGGTTGATTTGGATTGATACACTTCCAAAACATCGGCCCGGATACGCACATAACGGGGCGTTTTGAGGTCATTTCCCAAGGAATCTTTCACGACATTGCCTTTTTTATCCAACACATAATCCCAACCATCTTTGATTTCTTTTTCATCTGTATAACTCCGCTCATGCACGCGTTCTGGACTAACATCGATGTTGCGTACTTTAAACACTACTTTAAAATCGTAGGGTTGATCGGCTTTTTCGTCAAAATCAAACGATCTCCAGTCACTATCCAATTGGTTTTTGCCAATATTTAAAATACGATCCACAAAACCTACCGGTAAAATTTGGCCTGAATTGTTTTCAACCTTAAACAAAATTTGCGCAGTACCCAGGGCTTTGGCTTTTACTTTCAACAAGTCTTTGTCCTGATAACTGCGGTAATATTTTTGCTCCAAATCAATCAATTTGTAATAACCCTTACGCGCTGCTTTTCGGTCGCCACGCTCACCCAACAGAATGAAGTTCTTTGCTTCATTGTATAAAAAAGCGGCTGCCTTAGAGCGGCTTTCATTTTCCAGGGTGGCGATGTCGATCATTTCAAAGTGTGCCAAATAACCATCTTTTGCACGCAAAGGCAATAAAGGCGTTATCCGGTTTTGGCGATTGCGAATATTCTGGTGGATATCATGGATGCGTTCCCAGTTTTCTGGCCGGCTCGCTGCAATCAATTGGTCAACGTTTGCAAGGTCGCGGGACTGGGCTTTTTGAAATGCGGTTTCCAATCCTTTTACATATTCTGTCTTCTTTTTCTTTTTGCCTTGTAATTTGCGCACGCAAAAATCGATTGCGCCGTCATAATCGCCACGTTCGGTCAAATTTTGAACAGATTGGCAGGCAGTAAACATTAAAACACCTGCAAGGAGCATAGGAATCAGTCGGAAGCAGTAGGATAACATGGTTTTCATTTTTATGCTGACCTTATGGAGGGCCAGGTGATGAAGTAATTTTGACGCAAGATGAGGGCGTTCCCTGCTTGATTTCTTTTAAATTATGTTACGATTATAACAAAATTTGTTAAAATTCACAACAAAAGTTGAACAAACGCAAACAAGATTTTAATGACATGGAAAAAATCACAGAATCGAGTTCCAAATATCGGCATTTAGAACAAATGAGCATCCAAACTTTGCTCACCCACATCAATGCGGAAGACCATTTGGTGCCCCAGGCGGTACAACAAGCCATTCCCCAAATTGAACCCCTGGTGGCAGCCATTGTAGCAAAAATGAAGGACGGAGGACGTTTATTTTATATCGGCGCAGGTACCAGCGGGCGGCTGGGCGTACTGGATGCTTCTGAAATTCCTCCAACGTTTGGCGCTCCACCCGATTGGGTGATTGGCTTGATTGCGGGCGGCGATCGCGCACTGCGTAATCCGGTTGAAAATGCCGAGGATAGCACCACGCAGGCTTGGTCGGACTTACAAGTTTGGCAAATTGATGCCCAGGACATCGTAATTGGCATTGCAGCCTCGGGAACAACGCCTTATGTTGTGCAAGGCCTCCACGATTGCCGCACCCACGGTATTACAACAGGCTGTATTACTTGCAACCCTGGAGCGCCTATTTTGGCAGCGGCCGACTTTCCAGTATTGGCCGTGGTGGGCCCGGAATTTGTAACGGGCAGCACCCGTATGAAAGCAGGTACCGCCCAAAAGTTGATCCTCAATATGATCTCAACCTCGGTAATGATCCAACTGGGCCGGGTAGAAGACAATAAAATGGTCGATATGCTGCTTTCTAACGAAAAATTAATCGACCGCGGCGCACGCATGGTTTCCCAGGCAAGCGGCATCGAATATGAAACCGCCCGAAAACTCTTGGTTCGGTACGGCAATGTGCGGGCAACGCTGCGGGCGATTGGCGGGCACTAAACCTGCGCGCTATTGCATTTTATCCCCACGCAAAATTCGGAACCGCTTCCGGGCTTCCACGGCAAAAACGCTCCCTGAGTATTCGACAAAGATTTGCTCATAGAGTGTTTTTGCTTTTTCGAGGTCATTTAAGCGCGTCTCGTACAATTGGGCAAGGGCAAACAATGCATTATCAGCTCGAATATCTTCTTTGTATTTATCGGCTACCTCCGCATAGTTCTTGGCAGCATGCTCAAAATCGCGTTTTTTCTCGTAAATCTGTGCTTCCAGATATAAAATATCGTCCTGCAAAGAATGGTCGGGAAATTTCACCCGCAGGGTATCCAGTTTTTGAAAGGCAGCATCAAACAAGTTTTGAAATACCAGCAATTCGGCCCCGGCATATAAGGAGATTGCCTCCGAAGTCGTATCCAGGTTCAAATTGTCCATGATAAACACCGATAAATCGAGGGCATCATTGGATATTAGTTTGGAAGTAGAGGCTTTTAAGACATTAAATTGTGCCTGCGCCCACTGAAAATCGCCGTTAAAATAAGCCAAACGGGCATTTTTAAAACGCGCTTCCTGACCAATTTGCTCTTCTTTGAAGGCTTTGTCTACTTGGCTGTATAAAAGGGTGCTTTCCCAAACATCGCCATTCATCAGGTAGTAATCGGCCAAATGAATTTTAGCCGTTGCTAAGGTATTGCGATCCATTCCTGGAAAACCCTTCACTTCCTCCAACAACGCGATGGCTTTGGGCAAATTATTGATGTAAATGGCCTCCAATTCGGCTTGTTGCATAATGAGCAGCGCCGATTGGCGACCACGGCCAAATTGCGACAAGAAATTTTCGTAATCCTTTTCCAAGGTTTGCAATTCGGCTTGAGAATAGGAGAGGCCTTCCGTTATTTTTTTCCGGCGGCATTGCATAATAGCCTGTTTCGCATCAAAAAAGTACGGATTCATTTGCCCTTTATCGCTCACGATATATTCGTAGCCTGCAATGGCAGCGTCGTAATCGCGGGCTTCTGCGGCATCTTCTGAAATGCGGAACACCCGTTGCCCGTTTTCGCCCAGCCGCTTGTCAAGGGCTTTATATTGGCGCAGGGCACTCTTAAAATCTTTCCTTTGTACAAAGGTCCAGGCCAACAATTCAACCAAATCAGGATTGTCGTTTTTTTGAACCCGTTCGTACAATTGCGTTTGCAATACGGCATATTCCTTGGCTGGTAAAAAGCGCGCGATCACAGTTTGAATCAATTGAAGTTTGCCCGGATCGGCTTCAATCGCATTCAGGTAAAATTCAATCATTTTGGGCGTATCCCCTTTTCTGCGATACAGTTCGCCCAGGTTATAGGCAAAACGGTGCTGTTCTTTTGTTGCTTGTTCGCCCCGTTCATAGGCTAGGATGGCAAAATCAAACTTGGATGCCTTCTCGAGGGTAGAAGCCACTCGAAGGACCGAAGCGTAATCGACGGACATTCGATCGATGGCTTTTTGAAATTGTTCTTTGGCTTGTGCTTCTTTACCCTGCCGTTCGAAGAGTTGTCCGTACGTGATATAAAGCAAGGTATTTTCGGGCGTCTTCTTCAATTGTTTTTTTACCGCCTTTTCGCACTCATCGTAGCGATTCAGGCTAAACAACGACTCTACATATCGGTTGAAATAATATTCATTTCTACTGTCCTTATCGGCAAGTTGTTCGTACAACGTCGCCGCTTTTTCATACTCGCCACTGGAAAAATACTGGGCAGCCAGGTTGGGATCCTGGGCATGTATAACCGAAATCAGCACAAATTGGGCCAAGGCCCAGAAAATAAATCGCATACGAATCATAAGCGTCAGAATGTAGATAGCATGAAAGGGCAAAATTACCTGAAATAACGCAGTGCACAAGGACTTGTTTTGATCGTCCTGCGCCATTCACGCATTTTTTGCGTCTACTCCTCGAAATTATACCTAGGTTACTTTCCTGTGATGATAAAAGACGTGGTGATGCCAACGAAATAATACCAGTCGCTTTGATTGGGATTGCCATTAATTTTAACGCCATCCAGTCCATCAGAAAAAACAGGACGCCAGCCGACATCCAGGCCAAGCACAAAGCGCTCCAGCATATTGACTTTTAAACCAACGCCGGTTGGTAATATAAAAAGGCGCTTGGGTAAATCATCCTCTGGAAATGGCACGGTTAAATAATCGTTGCGCTTTTCTGGTGGGCCGTAGTATTGAGCGTCGGCAACCAAAAAGGTAACGCCTCCGCCAATAAATACATAAGGAGAGAAATTCAAGTTGCGCAGACCCGTTTTAGAGAAGCGTGGTTTGCCTAAAAAATTGTATTCCAGGATGGCGGCCGTTTCAACAATATTGGTTGAAAACTTGAATTTTCGATCATACAAGACCGGCGAGTTTTTATCATCGCCTCTGATAGAGCCCGTGTACAAATGGGCTTTAATGGCAAACTTTGGAGCGAGGTTGTACCGAACAAAAACACCATAACCTGGCTGGGTTTCCGAAAATTCAATGCGCTTTTCTGCAACATCACCGGAATAATTGGTGAGTCCAAACAAGAAACCGCATTCCAGGTATTGATCTTTAGACTTTTTTTGGGCTTGAAGGTTAAGGGAGATTAATACTAAAAGCACTGTGGAGGTATGCTTCATCATGTGTTTGCAGCGGTATAAGTTCGTGATTAAAATAGAAGTTGCACAGATTACATTTTGAAGCAGTGAAGCTTAAAACCGAAAATCAGGTACATTAATTGTGCAAAAGTAGAAATTTACCCTTTTAAAATACATTTTTTTGGGTAAGTAGATGCATCTTTAACTTAAAATATGGTGAAAAAAGGAAGTTTAAACGTTTTTAACACAGACTGCAACTTAACCTCTTACCTTTGCGGCGTCTAAGTATCAACTTAATGGAACTTGCAATATGGCATTGGATCAACAACATGAACACGACCGTGTGAAAGCTGCTGGCGGAGAAATGAGTTTCTTTGACCATGTATCTGAATTGAGAACGACGATTTTACGATCGGTGTTAGGCATTTTTGTCATTGGTATCATCTTTTTCCTCAACAAGGAATTTGTATTCAGTACTTTGTTATTTGGCCCCAGGTATCCCGAATTTCCGACCTATCGGATTTTATGCAGTGCCTCGCATGCGTTGGGGTTGGGTGAAAACATGTGTTTTACGCCGCCTAAATTTGATTTGATCACCCGTCAATTGGGTGAAGTTTTGATGCAACACTTGTATGTCTCCTTTTGGCTAGGTGTTATTGGTGCATTTCCGTATATTTTTTGGCAGTTTTGGAAATTTGTTAGCCCGGGCTTGTTAGAGCAGGAGCAGAAAGCGATTCGTGGCGTGGTGTTTATTTGTTCTTTCCTGTTTTTGTTGGGGGTATGCTTTGGGTATTTTGTAATTGCGCCCTTTTCCATCAGTTTTTTGGCAAGTTATACAGTGAGTGGGCTGGTGGTAGCACCAACCCTCGACTCGTATGTTACCTATATGACGATGTTTACCCTGCCAACGGGTTTGATCTTTGAGATGCCGGTGGTAGCCTATTTTTTAGCAAAAATAGGCATTGTGGGTGCTTCCTTTTTACGAGCCTACCGTCGGCATGCGATTGTAGTCATCCTGATCGTTGCAGCGATTATTACCCCGCCGGATATCGTTTCTCAAACCCTGGTTTCCATCCCGCTCTGGGGATTGTATGAAATCAGTATTCTGGTGGTTGCGCGGGTGCAACGCAAGCGCGCTGCTGCAATGGAACAGGCAGAAAAAGACAGTCGCCGGTCAATCGTACCACACGACACCGATCCTGAATAAAAGGCTGAAAAAATGCTATTTTACTTCGGCTGCATAGGCCGCAGCACCAATGATGCCTGCGTTGTTCAGTAATTTTGCTGGTTCAACGCGGGCATTTACGATGAGTTGCTCTTTATAAACTTCAAAAAACTTGCTTTCGCCGCCGCCCAGAATAAACAGATCGGGTGAAAAGAGCAGTTCCAGGTGTTGCAAGTATTCGTTAAAACGATCCGCCCATTCTTTCCGGCTAATTTTCAGGCGCTCGCGTGCGCCTGAGGAGCAATATTGTTCAACCGATTTGCCGTTATTCCATTTCAAATGGCCGAGTTCGGTATTCGGAATCATTTGGCCCTTGTAAAAAATAGCGGTACCCAAACCCGTTCCGATGGTAATCAAAATGACTAGGCCCATTTCGCCTTTGCCCTTGCCATAGCGCATTTCGGCCATACCCGCAGCATCGGCGTCATTGGTTACGCACACCCGATCGCCGGATGCGGCACCAAAAGCTTGTTCCACATTGACCCCAATCCAGGATTTATCAATATTGGCAGCCGATTGTGCTACCCCGTTTTTTACCAGTGCCGGAAATCCGCATCCTACAACGCCTTTATAATCAAAGTAGTCGATGATTTCGGCAAATGCTGTAGCCATCGCAGCGGGTGTAGAGGGTTGCGGGGTAGGTACCCGAAAGCGCTCTCCAGATAATTTGCCATTTTCGAGGTCAACCAATGCCCCTTTGATGCCAGATGCGCCAACATCGATTCCTAGGATCGTATTCATAAAATAAGTTGCAGTGTGTGTAGGTAAATGTTGGTTTCGGGTTTGATGGGTATTTGTGATTAATCCTCAGGGATCACTTCTTCCAGGATTTCATCTTCACCGGTTTCACTTTCCAGGGCTTTTTGTTTGCGCCTTTCGAGTGAGTTGGCATGCATATCCAGGTATTCGTTGCGGTTCCGAACAATTTCGGCCCCCAGGTACAAGGCTTTTATGAAAGAAGTTTCATCGGCCTCTCCCTTCCCGGCAATATCATAAGCCGTGCCATGATCGGGCGAAGTGCGCACAATAGACAAACCAGCGGTATAATTCACCCCTGCACCAAAAGACAACGCCTTGAACGGCACCAAACCCTGATCGTGGTACATGGCTAAAATGCCATCAAATTTGTTGTATTGACCCGATCCGAAAAAGCCATCGGCTGGAAAAGGGCCAAATGCCATCACGCCTTTCGCTTTTGCTTCTTCAATGGCAGGGCGGATAATTTTTTCTTCCTCATCCCCAATGGCACCTTCATCGCCTGCATGTGGGTTCAGGCCGAGTACCGCAATGGTTGGGCGGTCCAAATTGAAGTCGATTTTCAGGGTTTCCGAAAGAATCAAGATCTTTTTGAGTACTTTTTCTTTGGTAACGGCCTCTGCGACGGCTTTAAGGGGCAAATGGTTGGTTACTACACCGATTCGCAGGGTATCGGAAACCATCAGCATCAGCGAATTTTTAGCCCCGAATGCATTGGAAATGTACTCTGTATGTCCAACAAATGGAAAATCGGCCATTTGCATGGCTTTTTTATTGATGGGCGCCGTCACCATAGCGTCAATAAGGCCTGCTTTTAAGTCCTTAACAGCCCGTTCCAAGGCCTGATAGGCACACTTTCCGCCCATATCCGTTGGTTTTCCCAAGGTTATATTGACGTTGTCGTTCCAACAATTGATGATGTTGATGCGATCTGCCTGGGCTTCTTCCGGCGAATTCACCGAATGGAACTGAATGTTTTCCTGGGTAATGATGTTTTTGTGATAGGCTACTACCTTGGTACTGCCATATATCACAATCCGGTAAGCGGGACCGGCTTTTTTGAGGGCCAGGGCTTTCAACGCGACTTCAAGGCCAATTCCATTGATGTCGCCACAAGTTATTCCGATGGTTAAATTACTCATTTTCAGGCATTTTAAAACGAATCATTCGCTGTACTTCCATAATGGGTTTTCAGCGCAAATCTATTCAATATTGTTTTAAAAATCGATACATTAGCCGCACGCCCACACCGGTACCGTCTTTGGTACGGTAAGCATTGGCAGCGCGAAGATAGGCAGGTCCGGCAATGTCAAGGTGCAGCCAGGGATAATCCGTAAAATGTTCCAGGAACTTTCCGGCTGTGATCATGCCTGCGTTCCCCGATCCAACATTTTTCAAATCGGCAATGTTACTTTTTAGTTCATCGCCATATTCTTTCCAAAGCGGCATTTCAATGAGCCGTTCGTAGGTCTCCCAGCCGCTTTTTTCCAGTTGTTTTTTTGTTTTTTCGGCAGCGGTCCCCATGTAACAAATCGCCTGGGTACCTACTGCGCGTACCGCCGCACCCGTGAGGGTAGCAAAGTCAATCACCAACTCGGGTTTGTATTTTTTAGCATAATGCAGCGCATCTGCCAGGATAATCCGTCCTTCCGCATCTGTATTGATTACTTCAACCGATTTTCCGGAGTACATGCGAATCACATCGCCAGGAGAAAGCGCGTTTTCTCCAATTTTATTATCGGTGGCTGGAATTAACCCGATCAAATGCACGGGTAACTGATTACGTGCCGCCGCAGCGAATAACCCAATTACCGTGGCAGCACCCGCCATATCGCATTTCATATAATCCATACCATCGGTTGGCTTCAAACTCAAGCCTCCGGTATCATACACAACGCCTTTTCCGACCAAAACCACCGGCTTTTTATTGTGCGCTTCCGCTGGTTTCCATTCTAAAATACAAAACTGAGGCGGCACCGTACTCGCTTTATTGATCGCCAACAAGCCCCCCATCTTCAAACTTTCGAGTTTTTCCTTACCCAACACTTCTACCTCAAAACCGTATTCCGCACCAGCCTGCTGGGCAGCAGCGGCCAAATCGAGTGCGGTAAAATGAGAATGCGGTTCGTTGACGAGGTTCCGGGCTAAAAATACCGCCTCTACCAATTGATCCAACTCCTGCACTTCTTCAAGTGTAGCGCCAGGTTGTGCGATCCGAATCCAGCGCAAGGCTTTTTCTTTCTTTTCAGGTTGTGTATAGTATTTTAAAAACTGGTAACTCGCCAGCGCCAACCCTTCCGCAAATGCCAGCACGCGCGGCGTTTCGGTAAAACTTCGAATCTGAACGGATTCAATTTTATAGTTTCGCAGTTCACGCAACAGTTCAGTACCTGCCAGTCGGGCGGCTTCCAGGGCGGCCATCGGATCTTTATCAGCCTTTAATATGCGAATAAAAACAGTGCCGGTCGGGCGTGGAAAAAAACAGGTATTGATCTCCCGTCCAGCAATTTGCTGTAAAAAATCAAATTCAGCGGGCTGCAAAACACCGTGGAGCAGGTCAGTCTTGCCTTTTTCGACAAGCAACACTAAGTTATCATCTGATTCGTCTGCCTCAACGGCAGCTAGTTGTACTCTTTTCACAGACCAGCGAGGATTTGGTCAAATTGTCGGATAATCAGGGATATCGAATGATTACCCCAAAGTGTGTATCAAAAAAAGGATTGCAAAGATACCAATTTTATGTCGGGACTTGCGGTGTTTGCGTTTTTTTAAATCGTTTTGCGTTTTATAGCATAAAATCACGCGCCTTGCATGAATATTCCCTTACTTTTCGGCCATTCATGCAATTATTTTATTTTTATGAAAATCAAATTTTGTGGCGCAGCGCGCGAAGTAACCGGATCCTGTCATTTGATTACCTTAGAAAATGGCACGAAAATTCTGTTGGATTGTGGTTTATACCAGGGTGGCGACGATGATGGCCGCTCTGTGGAAGGAAGCACTCCGGCGGGCAATCCGATGCAAGGTTTTAATGAAAAATGGCATTTTGACCCCAAGGAAATCGATTTTCTGGTTTTAAGCCACGCCCATATCGACCATACCGGTCGGGTACCCAAGCTGGTGGCCGACGGATTTAAAGGGAAAATCTTTGCCACCAATGCTACCCGTGATCTTTGCACGATTATGCTGATGGATAGCGCTAAAATACAGGAATCTGACGCCGAGTACTTCAATAAGAAGCGCAAAAACCTCAATGATCCCGAAAAAACACCGCTTTATACCACGGCGGATGTTTACGGGGTCATAGACCGATTTTGCAGCTTTAATTACGAAGAGTGGTTTCATATACACCCCGACGTAAAAGTATTGTTTCGCGATACCGGCCACATCCTGGGCTCAGCCAGTGTTAATTTGGTGATTCAGGAAGGAGATCGGAGCATTCGTTTGTCTTTTACCGGCGATATTGGTCGGCCGAACCGCCCTATTCTTCAGGATCCTATGCCTATGCCTGAAGCCGATTATATTATTTGCGAAAGCACCTATGGCGATCGTATTCATGACTCGGCCCCCAACGAACTGGAGCAGTTCCTGCAAGTAGTACACCATACTTGTGTTGAGAAAAAAGGCAAACTCATCATTCCAGCCTTTTCAATCGGCCGTACCCAGGAAGTTGTGTACATCTTAAGTCAATTACATTTTGCTGGCAAACTGCCCAAAATTCCTGTTTTTGTGGATAGTCCGCTTGCTGTGAATGCTACCCAGGTATTCATTAGCCATCCGGAGTGCATGGATGAGGAAATACACCGCTATTTGATAGATGCAGAGGATCCTTGGGGCTTTAATGGGCTTACCTATGTTCGTTCGACGGAAGGAAGCAAGGCGCTCAACAATATTGATAAGCCTTGTATCATTATTTCATCGTCTGGTATGATGAATGCGGGTCGAATTGTGCACCACGCATTTAACAATATTGAAAACAAGCGCAATACGTTCCTGATGGTGGGTTATTGCGCGCCCAATACACTGGGTGGTGTATTACGCTCAGGTGCCAAGTCTGTCCATATTTTCGGCGAAAACCTGCAAGTGTTGGCGGATGTAGTCATGATGGATTCCTTTTCCGCGCATGGAGATCAGGAAGAAATGTATAATTTCTTGTCTAATCAAAAAGCAACGGCGCAAAAAATCTTCCTGGTGCACGGCACCCTCGATCGCCAGGAGAAATGGCGCGATTATTTGCAGGAACAGGGCTTCAAATCGGTGGATATCCCGACCCTTGGTGAAGAAATAACTGTTTGATTGACAAAACGTTAAACGGATTTAAAAATTTTGTTTCTGAGTTCAAGTTGAAACACGACGCCCGCAAAAGCGCCGAATAAAATCACTTTTGTCCCCCACAACAGGAGTGGTATGCCTGCCAGGAATGGCTGCAGTAACTGGTCTAATCCCCATAAACCAAACACCAGCGCAACATAGGCCGACATCCTGCCCATGGCATAAGGCACCGGATAATGCTTTTTGCCCGTATACCAGGTTGCGAAACACAGGTAGGCATAGCAAATGAGCGTTACCCACGATGCACCCTGGTACCCAAATAATGGAATGAGGACAAAATTGAGTCCAATGGTAAGCAGTGCACTCACGACCGAAATCCAGGCACCCAATCCAGTCCGGTCTTTCAGCCGGTACCAAATAGAGAAGTTATAATAAACGCCCAGCAACAAATTGGCCATGAGCAATACCGGAACCACCGAAAGGCCGCTCCAGTATTTGGGTGAAATAAAGTATTTTACAATGTCTATAAACAACAATATAAACAACATACCCGCTGCTGAAGTAATCGTAAACCACGTTGTAGCCTCCGCTTGGGTGCGCATGGCATCTTTTTCACCCGCATGCCGAAAGAAAAACGGCTCCGCGGCATACCGATATGCCTGGGTGAAAAGCGAAATAAGTGCTGCCAGTTTATAGTTGGCGCCGAAAACCCCTACCGCGCCCAGGTTTTCCGCAGGGGTACCGGGCAACAGGAATTTGAGCATCGAACGACTGAACATTTCTCCTACAATACCCGAAAAGGTTACAATGATTAAAGGCGCTGCGTAAACCACCATTTTTAACCATAAAATCTTATCGAACACCCACTTTATTGCTCGAAACTGGGGAAACAACAGGAGCAGGGTCACCAAACTGGCAATCAGGTTAGACAAAAAGATATAGCCCACCCCCAGTCCGGGTGCCCAAACCGCGTGCACCCAGGAATAACCCTGTTGGGCAGCCCATGGGCAGAAAACCAGCCAGAACAAGTTCATACCTATATTAATAAGGATGTTCGCCATTTTTACCACCACAAAAAAGCGCGGTCTTTGTTCCAGACGCAGGCGGGCGAAAGGCAGTTCGGCCAGGCAATCGAGTGCCAAAATCAGGGCAAACCACCGGATATATTCCGGATGTTCCGGGTAATACAGTGCATTGGCAATCGGTTGTGCAAAGCTTAGCAGCAGCGCAACAATCAATGCAGATGTACCGATAATTGAAATCAAGCCCGTTGAGTAAGCCCGATCGCGGTCTTCTTTCGGCGTGCCAAATCGAAAAAATGCGGACTCCATCCGGTAGGAGAAGAGCACCATGACAAAAGCCGAGGTAGCATACAAATCGATCACCGCACCATATTCATTGGTTGTCGCCAGTACACGGGTATAAAAAGGTACCAACAGCATGTTCAACAAGCGGCCGAGGATGCTGCTTAGACCATAAATTGCGGTTTCTCCCGCTAACTTTTTTATTAAAGACATATTGGACAGATCGTATGTGCGCCAAAGGTAGCATCAATTTAGAAGAATAAAAACGCAAGCCGCCCCAGTAACTAAACTGGAACGGCTTGCACCATCTTCGATAAACGGATAAAAAACTGGCGGTTTAGGCCATTTCTTGCACCACTTCTGTTACTTCAGGAATCATGCGTTTGAGCATACCTTCAATACCGGCTTTTAACGTAACCGAAGAAGATGGGCAGCCGCTGCAAGATCCTTGCATGGTTACGAATACCCGACCGTTTTCATAGGCCTTGAATTCGATGTTACCGCCATCCATTTCAACCGCAGGTTTTACGTAGGTATCAATTAATTCCTTGACTTTGCGTGCAATATCGCCATTTTCACCGCTAAACTGGCCAGCGTTGCTTTCGGCTTCTGCCTTTTCAATAAATTCGGTAAATCCTTCATTTACCACTGTGCCACCATTTTCCACAAAGTCCTTGATGAATTCTTTCAGTTTGAGCATGATATCTGCCCATTCGTAATTGAATTCCTTGGTAACGGTGACGTAGTTATTATTGAAATAGACACTTTTGACGTAAGGCAACTCCATGAGACTATGGGCCATTGGGCTCCATGTTTCGGCGAGTGCCGCTTCTTTAAAATCTGCAATACCGCGGTAAAGCAGCCGATTGGTTACATATTTCAGCGCTTCTGGGTTGGGTGTTTGCTCTGTATAAAGCATTACCGGACTTTTTGCAATCGTTTCCATGCGATGAGCCTCTTTTATTGTTGTTTGGAAATATTCTACGCAAAGGTAACGTAAATAAATCCTTTTGGTTTATCAAAAGTGTTGCTTTCATATTTCTATAAAAAGTTCGCCGGTATCTGTTTGCCATAACTTAATGGTAGGATGCACCTTAAGCAGGCGTTCCAGCACACAATGGTAATCTGCTGCACCTATATTATAGGCGTAAAGATCCTCCACAGGCAATTGACAGAGGTAGACCATTGTTTTTTCATTGACCATGGTTTCATAGCTGATTTGCCGGAGTGGCTTTTGCAAGGGACCATGGTGTAGGAGTTCCAGCAGATGGCGCAGCAACTGGGCCAGCAAGGCATGATCGGTAATATCGGAGAGCAGTACCCTTTTCAACATCCTTACCTTAGTTTAAAGCATAGCAATAGCAATGGTGGCGATGCTGATGCGGGTACCGGGCACTTCGATCAGGGCGATTCCGCACATTTCGAGGGTTGCGCCGGTGGTCAGAATATCATCGACGAGCAGCACATGTTTATCGGCAATCAGTTTGGGTTGTTTTACGACAAAAACGTCCCCCATATTTCGAAATCGTTCGAGGCGTTTTTTTTGGGTTTGGGTTTGGGTAAATTTTTGGCGTTGCAAAACATCGGTAACCACAGGTACTTCGAGCATTTCTGCCAATCCGCGGGCGAGCATGGTACTTTGATTGTATCCGCGCAAACGTTCTCGTTTTGGATGGAGTGGGACGGGTATAATCAGATCGATTGACTGGAAGACGGGGTTGGAAAGGAGTTGTCGTCCGAAAGCCCTGCCTATTTTAATGCCTACCTCTGGTTGGTTTCGGTATTTCAATTGGTGTAGGGCGCGCTGGATGGGACTTTTTCGGGTGAAGTAATACATGGCAGCCCCGGTTTGCAGGGGAAGTCGTCCCCAGAAGCGTTGGGTAAATTCATTTTCGACACTTTTATACATATCCGAGGGATGCAACTTGAGTTGACAACGGATACAAAAGCAATTTCCAGCAATGGGAAGGTCGTATTGACAGGCTGCGCAGAGTTCGGGATAGGCCAGGTGGAGGATTCCGGAAAAGATTTCTTGGCCAAATTTGCGCGCGGCAGAAAAAAAAGGAAGCATGAAAGGATGATTAAATGAAAGATTAAGGGTTAAAGCCCCAAAAATAGGGGGTTTTGGGATAAGTGCAAAAAAAGATTTAAAAAACTTTGCCCCATCTATTGGAAACATGAAATGTCGTGTTACCTTTGCGCCCGCTTTTGGAATTAGCGACGACAGAAAAAATATTTTTTCGAAAATGTTTGGTGGATTGAAAAAAGAAACCGTATCTTTGCGTCCCGATTTTAAACGGTGTAACAAGTAAGATTAAAAGAGCCTTAACGAAGGTTTCGATTATAAAGAGTTCATTGACAGGTTGGAAGTGAAAGAAAAAAGAAGGTAAGGTATCGCGAGATACAGAGTGGAAGAGTTTAGTCAGCGATCACAAATGAAGTCGTAAAATACATTTTCTTCAGGTCTT
>Ga0247844_1002594_pt1 | contig 29136 bp, 23 predicted proteins | sample LaCtaG_FD_192421 | JGI IMG/M metagenome (GOLD analysis project Ga0247844, IMG submission 192421) | Freshwater microbial communities from meromictic Lake La Cruz, Castile-La Mancha, Spain - LaCruzMarch201714.5m_1 | ecosystem: Environmental > Aquatic > Freshwater > Lake | place: Spain: Castile-La...
GTTGTATTTTGTTGAATTCTGTTGTATTCTGTCGTATTTTGAGCAGGCGCATTTCTAATTTTTATAAATTTGATGCAACATACTATGGCTTGTTATAAGTTTCATAAGCAAAAATCAGTATAAACAGCGGCCAAAAAGTAACACAAAACAAGTTTTTATCCCGGGAATTTTAACAAATTGAATTAATTACGAGCAAAGATACAATTAATTTGCCAATGTGGCAATATGCCAATGTGTTAAATTAGGAGCGGTGCCCGTTGTGGGGCCTAAAGGCGTTATTCTAATGTGAGCTTATTAAAACCGTAAGGTTTACTTTTATCGAATGTTTTCTTATGTGACTCGCTCGGCTTTGCCGCTTGGCTCGCCAAGAATGTGGTAGATAAAGAAGTTTGAAGATAAGAAATATTTACCCTGCCTACCGCAGGCAGGCACTTATGGTACATCCCGCTTTGCGGGGAGTCACATAAGTTTTTTTATAGTAAGTGTAAAACCTTGCGGTTTTTGGGGAAGTTCAAATAAGGGGGGGGGATTTAGGCGTTATTTGCCCGTTGGGAGTTATTGGTTATTTATAGTTATTCTAATAGGTTGTATTTTCAGAATGTATTTTTAATAAGGACTTTAATTGACTCCTCTATTTCGGAAGGTGTAACCTGATATACTGGTTCCAATAGAGCAAAGTTACTATCAATTTGAAAGCGTTTACTATCCACAAGCATTGCCAGCAGGTTTTTTGTAGATAGTAAATGTCCAGAATAAGCAGTCGCTTTGGTTATTATTTCGCTGAAATTATATCCGTTTTTAAGTATTGAATAGATGTCATAATAATCTCTGAAATTGCTTCGACGCATCAAAACTTCCATTTTCATTGCTGCAATTGCCATGATATCAGCCAAAAACAAATTGTCTTTAAGTGGAATTGCTGTGGTAACGGGTGAATATTTAGCGGAAGCATAAAATGAGAGTTTCACACCCGAAACGATAAATTCAACATGATCAAAGTCCCAAATTTCACGCGCTTCAATCCTACCGATTCCACTCAGTTCTTTCTCAATTTTAACCCAATCGACTTCTGGTTTTTGATTTTTATACGAAATCCAACTCATAAAATCGAGATCTTCGCTCAAGCGGTTTTGTAACTGTAATGACAAGGCTGTACCGCCTACCAAACAGTAATTCTTTATACAATCGAGTTTACAAACGCTCTCAAATATCTTTGAAGTATGTAGGGCTAAAGCTTTCACTGGTAAATGCTCAAATGTTTATTTTCAACTTTTTTTAAGTATCTGGCTGGGTTTTTAATGTCAAAATACATCCAAGCAAGCAAATTGTTTAGTCGGTTAAAATAAGCACCTTGTATTGCAATTCTATCCAGCCATACCTGTTTGATTTTTTTATGTGGATATAATCTGAAAAGCAAATTTATATCATCAATATCAAGATAAACCAATGTTTTTTCAATTAAAATATCGTCAGGAATAACATTACTTCTATTCATGTCAAATGACCAAAACCGATTATTTGAAACCAATTTTGAAACTAATTGATCATGTACATTTAGAGTTCTCATTTCTGAATTAAGATATTATTAATGAATTGTTTTATGATTTGTACACCTGCAACTATGAGAGTATAATGTGGTGTAAACTTTAGTCATAAACGGGAGAATAATGATTAATGGTAAATGATTAATGGTCAATTATTAATGATAAATGGTCAATTATTAATGGTAAATGATTAATGGTAAAACTTGTCCGACTACTAGCAGATGATAAAAACAATCAACATTGTACTAAAAAAACGCATGTAATGCTACATTAGTTTCAAAGATTGTAGTGATTACAATACACAAAGATACATTTAATTTGCCAATATGCAAATATGCCAATGAAAATAATGAAGAGTTATTAGCCTAAAGGCGTTATTATTGCCCTTTGGGCGTTATTAAACCAAAAGGCGATATTAAATTGTTATTAAATTGCAAATGAATAAATGATTAAATGGTAAATATCTAGGCGATATTATCTTATTCGTGAAATTCGTGAAATTCGTGGTTTCTTATTCGTAGTTAAGAGTTTGAAGAGTTTGGTGGTTGAACCACATAAGTCACATAAGTTTTTTTATTGTATATAGTAAAACCTTGCGGTTTTTGGTGAAGTTCAAATAAGGGGTTCTCGGCGTACTCTGTGGTAATCTCTGTTTGCTTTGTGGTTGAAAATGGCAAAACTTGTCCGACTTTTGGTGGATGGTAAATCGATAAATGGTAAATATCTTGGGGTTATTAATAGTTATTGGTGGTTATTTATTCCCGTTGGTCATGACCGTTGGTTGCCTTCGGCGTTATTATCTGTGTCAATCTGTGAACCAACGGTCAGTCAGCTAAATCTGTGGACAAGGATAGAATTTTTTTTAACCACTTAACATAAGAATTGTAACCCAAAGCAATCTGATTAGTGTTCATTTGTGTTCTATTTGTGGTTCAAAAAAAAATGAAAAATGTGTCAACCACTAAAGGCACATAAGAATAGTTAGTAAGTAAATCTTGCGGTTTTGGGGGAGTTCACATAAGTATGTCCTCGAGCCGGACAAGCTTTGTGCGTTTGTAGGGCAACAGTTGTTTTTTTTCGACCTACAGGTGGGAAGAATTAATATGTAATATGATTGGAAGTGATTTTATTCACTAGTATATTACCATGTATGTCAATATCATAAATAATGTACCATGTAGTTTTAGGATTTACCCTAAACTTATATACTTTACTTCCAAATTGTTTATGATATTCGTACTCAGTACTGAAATGGTATAAAATATTGTTCAACAAATAACAAATATCAATAATATTGTTAATATACTCAATAATAAAAGCTTCACTAAGCTCAAATTTATTCCATGTAAGTAAACCTTATCGAATATCATTTAAGTCAACTCTTGTTTGATTACTAAGATATACCATTATCCTTACAGAATTTAATAGTATCCTCAATTGCCACTTTTCTAAATTCTTCAATCGTCATATATCCTTCAGGTACACGCATCGACTGGTTAGGGTTTTCAATAAAAATACCGCTATTAGTCTTGTTAGATTGTGGCTTTAAAGTTTGTAATAGATGTTTGCCAAAATTAGTAGCATCATCAATCTTCACGGTGTGAATCATAACATATTGTTTTATATTATTTGTGCAAATATACAATCATTTTTTCAAATTAAAAATGTGAGTTGATTTTTTTAACGAAAAATAAAATGGGTGGGTGTGGTGTAATCTTTAATCATAAGCAAAAATCGGTATAAATAGCGGCCAAAAAATAATACAAAACAAGTTTTTAGCCCCTGAATTTTAACCGCTCGGATCCCGATACATTTCCGAAACATCGGAACTGGCAGGGACAAGTTCTGCCGCTACCGCTACACGGCAATCCGTCTCGGCGAATTTGTAATCCGTCGATTAATTATCTATGGAATTAAAATCCATTATTAGCAATATAAAATTAAATGTGTCATTATCTTTTTGAATTGCCTTCAACAAAAAACTCCCCGACACAACTAAGTCTCGAGGAGTTTCTATTTTTGAACCCGATTAGGGGCCAGGAGGTTTATTTCGCCATTTCAATAGCTACAGCCACTTGTACAGTAGCTCCAACCATTGGGTTGTTACCCATACCCAAGAATCCCATCATTTCCACATGAGCTGGAACTGAAGAAGAACCTGCGAACTGAGCATCACCGTGCATACGTCCCATTGTGTCGGTCATACCATACGAAGCTGGTCCTGCACCCATATTGTCGGGGTGAAGTGTACGGCCAGTACCACCACCCGATGCTACTGAGAAGTATTTTTTACCTTGCTCCATACATTCTTTTTTGTATGTACCAGCTACTGGGTGTTGAAAACGTGTTGGGTTGGTTGAGTTACCTGTGATTGATACATCAACACCTTCGGCGCGCATAATAGCTACACCTTCGCGTACATCGTCAGCACCATAGCATTTTACTGCAGCACGGATACCATCTGAATATGCTTTTGTACGTACTACATTCAAATCGCCAGTTGCGTAATCAAAATCGGTTTGAACATAAGTAAATCCGTTGATACGTGAGATAATCATGGCAGCGTCTTTTCCAAGTCCGTTCAGGATAACGCGCAATGGCTCTTTACGTACTTTGTTGGCAGATTGTGCAATTCCGATTGCACCTTCAGCAGCAGCAAATGATTCGTGTCCTGCAAGGAAAGCAAAACATTTGGTTTCGTTGCGAAGCAACATAGCCGCCAAATTACCATGACCAAGACCTACTTTGCGGTCTTCGGCTACAGAACCCGGAATACAGAATGCTTGCAAACCAATACCAATAGCTTCGGCAGCATCAGCAGCAGTTGTACAACCTTTTTTAATAGCAATAGCAGCACCTACTACGTAAGCCCACTTTGCATTTTCGAACGCAATATTTTGAATGCTTTCGCATATTGCATAAGGATCAATATTTTTGGCATCGCAAATTGCTTTTGCCTCGTCGATATCACTGATACCGTATGTGTTTAGTGCCGCGTTTACTTTAGCAATACGACGGTCGTAACTTTCAAATAACATAATATTTAATTGATAATTGATAATTAATAATTGATAATTAAAACTGTATCTGAATTATTCTTTCGATTGTTTGATTATTGATGTCAGCAATTTTATTAATTCAACACAATCATTATTAATACTAATAAATTGATTGTTATCTAAATAATCTGTTTCATGTAATAAGTCAAGCCAATATTCTGTTTCGCTTGCTTCTTTGAGTGAAATTTGTAATTTAGCAATAAAGTCCTTTTTACTTTGACCTTGAATTGCTTCTTTTATATTTGCACCAATACTAGTACCTGAACGCAATAGCTGTTTTGAAAGAATATATTCTTTTTTTTCTGATAATAGATATTGATATAATCGAATAATTCTGATGGCAAATATTCTGCTTTTATTTACAATGATATTGTCTTTCATAATTATTCATTATTCATTATCAATTATTCATTACTCATGTCTTGGATCAATATATTTCGCAGCGTTGTCAAAGCGACCGTATTTACTAGTCGATTTTTTCAAGGCCTCGTTGGCATCAACGCCTTTTTTGATTAAGTCCATCATAGGGCCAAAACGAACAAATTCGTAGCCACAAGCTTCACCATCTTCGTCCAATGCCATGCGGTTGATGTAACCTTCGGCCATTTCGAGGTAACGTACACCTTTTGCTTTGGTTCCAAACATAGTTCCAACTTGCGAGCGCAAGCCTTTACCCAAGTCCTCGAGACCGGCACCAATAGGTAAACCACCTTCGGAGAAAGCTGATTGTGTACGACCGTATACAATTTGCAAGAACAATTCGCGCATGGCAACGTTAATGGCATCGCATACCAAGTCGGTATTCAAAGCTTCGAGAATTGTTTTTCCACTCAGAATTTCGGCAGCCATAGCAGCAGAGTGTGTCATACCAGAGCAGCCAATGGTTTCGACCAATGCTTCTTCGATAATACCATCTTTTACATTTAAAGTCAGCTTACAAGCACCTTGTTGAGGCGCACACCAACCCACACCGTGAGTCAAGCCCGAAATGTCTTTAATTTCTTTTGATTTTACCCATTTGCCCTCTTCGGGAATTGGAGCAGGACCGTGGTCAGGACCTTTTTTTACAACACACATGTGTTCTACTTCGTGAGAATAAATCATACTTTTGTTATTTAGTTATTATAAAAATAGTTTGATATGTATTTCAAAAAAAAAGGTATGCAATTGCTGCATCTCAATTTTGTGCAAAAGTACTCAATTTTCAGTAATTTTTTATTGCAAAAAAAGTTAAAATAAATCTGACACAAAACATTATACGAGCATTATTTGTTGAGCTTTAAAATGTGAACTAGCGTTTTTAAAAATAAACAAAAAAAACATTATAATTTTGAATGATTAGTGTGAATTAACAAATAAATCGCTTATTTTTGCGTAAAATACATACACCATGATTAACTTTATTAAAATTGAAAATGTATACGACCCAAATTTTGGAGAAGTATACGATTTATACAACACATCATTTCCATCGTACTCCCGCAGAAGTTGGGCTGGTCTCGAAACTGTTTTTAACAAGAAACAAGCTTTCAATAGTGTTGCAGTAAAGAAGGACAGTAAATTTGTAGGCTTAATTCATTATTGGATTTTCGACAAATTTGTGTTTATTGAGCAGTTTGCCATTCATCCCGATTATAGAAATGCAGGCTTGGGAACAAAAGTAATGAAGGAGTTTTTGAAAAAGCAAGAATTACCCATCGTTATCGAAACTGAAACTCCTCGTACACAAATTGCAAGTAAACGAATTTATTTTTACGAACGAATTGGGTTTTATATGATATCGAATTTTTACATGCAACCGCCTTACGAAGGTAGTCAGGTTTTGATGTCGATGCTTATAATGACTAACAATTATGAATTTGTAAACAAGCATTTCCAACAAATTAAAAACACCATTTACAAGGAAGTTTACAAATACGATCCTAAAAAGAGATAGTCTTCTAGCTTGTAAAGCAGTACGCAAATAACGCAAATAACCGCAAATAAAAATATAATTCCAAAACTAGTACAGTTGAGGATATTATATAAGTATTATTTGTGATAATTTGCGTTATTTGCGTTCAAAAAACTCTTTTTATGCCAATAAAATTAATCAACAGTTATTCTATTCGGTTATTCCTTTCGGCACGATGTTCCACTTTAAGGGGATTAGCCGATATTTGTTTATTTATTTTTTGATGATTATAAATATCGAATGCCATGTAAATAGCCTGACGGAATGAATCTTCGGATGCTATGTTTTTGCCGGCTAGGTCGTAAGCAGTACCATGTGCAGGCGAAGTACGGATAATAGATAATCCAGCCGTATAATTCACACCACTTTCCATCGAAATGGTTTTGAATGGGATAAGCCCCTGATCGTGATACATAGCCAAAATACCATCGAATTTTGTAAAATGTCCGGATCCAAAAAAACCATCAGCCGGATACGGTCCAAAACACAATACACCTTGCTTGCCTGCCTCTTTTATTGCTGGAAGTATTATTTCCTTTTCCTCTTCGCCAATCACGCCATCGTCGCCTGCATGCGGATTCAACCCTAGTACAGCTATGCGAGGTCCTACAATACTAAAATCGTTTTTTAAGCAATTATTAAATACAAGTAGTTTCTCTTTTATCAGATCAACACTTATTGCTTTCGAAACTTCGTTCACAGGAATATGACCCGTAACTACAGCCACACGCATAACATCGTTAATAAGTAACATTAAAGCGGGTGCACCTGTACCAAAGTTTGACTCTAGGTATTCGGTATGTCCCGGAAAATGAAAATCGTCCGACTGAATATTCTTTTTATTAATTGGAGCTGTAACCAAAGCATCGAGAGCACCTCTTTTGAGGTCTTCGGTAGCTTTTTCGAGTGCACTAAAAGCAGCTAACCCAGCCTCAGTAGTTGATTGCCCCGGCTCCACCTTTAAATCATCGTTGGTGCAATTAATAATATTGATTCGTTTGGAGTTTAATTCCTCTACCGAATTAATAATATTGAGGTTTACATTTTGTAAATCAAGTGCTTTGCGATAAAACGAAGCCACTTTGGAAGAACCATAAATGATGGGTATAAAAAACTCAGTCATAAGCGGTTCGGCAAGTGTTTTGAGTATCACTTCGTAACCAATTCCATTTATATCGCCGTGTGTTATTCCTATTACAATTTTTTCTTTTTCCATGATTGTTTTTTATATTCTATTTCTTTTGGATTGCCTCCTTGCTAATCATTTTTTATAGGTATAATAATACGAATATATTACTTTTTAAGCTCAAACAAATTCGAAATCTTTCTTTTTTGATTTAAAAAATTCAGAACCGAATACATTAATTTGTTTCTATCTTTTTCCGATTCAATAATTTCGAAAGGAAAACCGAACGAACACACCTTGTATTTTCCCGAATAAGCTACTCCTGCACTCAAATTAGTTCCTGTGTATCGACAAATGGTAAAGGCTCCAATATTAGCCGGATCAATGGCATCTACCGATTCAGCAAAAATTGAATTGGCATTTGGCTCATCAATATAATTAAATTCAGATCGCCCAAACTGATGATAAGGCGAACCAACCATTACTATTTTGGAGCTAAAACAAGCATCTGCCGACTTCAAACGGTAATTCAGGATGTTTTCCATAAATAACCTTTCGGTAGGCGTTATGTAATTATCAGTATACATATCGGAACCAATAAATGCACCACTGAGCATTAAATTTCCACCACCCTCGCAGTACTGACGCAAACTTTGCTGCAAAGCTAATGGAAAAGTTTTGAATTCGGGTGCTTTTTTTCCATTTCCTAACAGAGTTTTCTTTTGTTTACCTAAAATTAAATCTACTAGTTGGAATTTGGACAAATCAATATCCTTGTCAATTACTGCTTTTACACTTGATGATACAAACGAAAATCCGGCTGCTTTTATTGCTTTTCCGTGTAAATAGGGATAATCAAAGCTATTGCCAGCAATAACTTTATCTTCGTAATTGGTATAACTGTGTCCGAATCCTGGATTTTCATCGCTTTTCCACGGTTTTGATCTATCAAAATCAAACTGTTTACCAATAAAACTATAATCGTTTATATAGGGCACCCCAGCATCTTTATCAAACAAAAAACCTCCATTGGTGTGATTAGTAGCAAAACTTCCTGGCGCACTAATTCTATCAAACCCATTCACTATCAGCACTTCGGGGTGCGAATTATTGACTCTACATGCCGCCAATACTTCCGAAGGAAAACTTTCGCCACCTTTATTTAATGCTGTAACTTTAAAACTATAAATTTTACCTGACTGAATATCCACCGTTGTTCTAGTACCATTTACAATTTGTCCGTTATTAAAATCGCCTTCGTCGATGCGGGTGTAAAGTATGTATTTTTCGGGAGCTGCTGTTGGTTCAATACTATCAATGGTAGCATTCCAACTAAGCTGAACAGTATATTTTGCTTTAAATTGACATCTGAATTTCTCTACAGGCAAAGGCTGAACAACATACTGCTTGCTATCGGCATACATATAACGCAGTATTCCTTTGTAAATAGCACGACTTACCACAAAACGGAAACGGGGATCGAGGCCATAACGCATATCGGCAAAATTCTGGTGCGATAGCAATTCAAGTAGCATTACTGGTACTTCGGGCGAACGGGATTCGCTGTAGTTTTTATTCCACAATCCACGTCGAACCCATTCGGGAGCAAAGCTTTTGCGCACATCATCGGTAATTTGTGTTTGTATTAAATCGGCCAAATCGCGCGAAGCCCAACGAGATTGTCCATTCTCGAACACAGTTTTTCCATCGGCATTTGTTACCGTACATATACTCAAAGTACCAATAATTGAGTCGTTCATAGTTGTTCCTGCATCGCTGTGAAAAGCAAAAGCCATATCAATAGGCATATTTAAACCTTGCCTGTCAGGCAAAACAGATGATCCGCCAGCCAAATAATTCACCCATATTCCACGCGATTGATAATCGTCGGTATAATCATTTTTACCTTTGCTACGGCTGTAAATACTATCGGGCATACCAGCCCATTGCAACCAATAACGGGCACCTTCGGTATAGCGAGGATAATTACTAATTTGTGGTTTTATAAGCTCAACTGGTGCTGCAATCTCAGCTAGTTTTGTAGTATCTGAGCTTTTCTGATTCGGTAAAATTCCGTTCGAATTAGGTGTACGAGCAATATTGCCCATGCCACCACCTATTTTTACGGCATCGGCAGTAACCACCTTATTATCGTGCGAACTATAATTGGACAACACCACTTTAAAATGATTGTTTCGCCCTTTATCAAACATAAAACTGCCCAAATAAATCCAGGTGCCGCCACCCATAGTTTGATTTACTTTATAATCGGTTTTTCCTCCTTTGTGATAAACTGTGTAACGCGCATCGGGTGCACTATTTCGCACCGTTTTGTAGGATACATAAACAGCATATTTACCATTTTCGGGAATTGATGGTATCCACTCTGCATAACTTAATTCATCCACATTATCAATACATTCGGCCACTCTATAAGTTCCCATTGTAAATGGATTATCGCCTTGTAAGTATTCCAATTTGGCATGTGCAAATCCGAGCTCTTTTTTAATCCAGTTTTTTATATCTGTATTTTCGCGATAGCGGCTGTCGTTCTCGGTATTGTCATTATCAATGATAATTTCGTTGCGTTGCGTATCGCGCTCACGAGGAAGCATAAGGTTAGCACCTGCATTTTCGAGCATGGGAACTAAATAAGGCAAAACAAAGGATTGTGTGTATAAATCCTCTACCGTTTGAAACAATTTAGCTCGCTGCCAAAGCCATTTTTTAGCTCCCTGATTGTAATATAAACCATGACTTTGCCACAAAGCAATTAGCTTGTTATGCAATCCGTTACTTGGCTGATAGGGACGCGAAAGATTGGTAATAAAAGGTTTACCAATATACTTCGTATCAAACAACTTGGTTTTTTCAATACATTTGGCGTAATAACTGGGAATTAAATCTTCAATTTTTTGTCGGTCGGTTAAACAAACAATTTTAAAATCTGGATATAACTTACGGGTAACGTTCCAAATCATGGAATAAATGCGCTCTACATTCTCAGGCCTAAATGGGATATTGCTTAATGCATCCGATGCAATAACAGTAAGTGTGTTTTCAGCTTCGTTCACCTGTAAAGGCAAAACACTAATTCGACCTACATTAGCATACCTCGCTGCTAATTGAGTAAGTGTATCGGCAATGAGTTTTTCAGGATTTTTTTGCGAAAACAGTGAAAATGAACATAAAATCAGAAAACAACCAAGTATCTTATATTTGAGCATATTAACCAAGAGAATTTAATAAATCAATTTAAACCGAACACGCCATCTGCCATTCTCAAAATTGTGGCTAATGATTTCGAATTTACCAATTTCCGAGGTATTAGTTACATGCTGACCAATACAAGCACATGCATCGTAATCACCCACTTTAATAATACGCAATGTTTGCGAAGCATCATCCGGAAGTTTTGATAGATCAACTAAGGTGGCAGCCTCGCTCCTACTCATAAGTTCCTCTACAACCGGCAATTGCATATCAATTACCTCATTTACTTTAAGCACAATAGCTTCTACTTGTTCGGGGGTAGGTGCTTCAGCAAGGATATAATCGCATTTGCTTTTTTTGCGCTCAATGTGTGCATTCAAGGATCTGCCACAGTTTAACATACGCACCATAGTTTGATTTAACACATGTTCGGTAGTATGCATATCGCAGGCATACAGCTTCTTAGCTTCGTTTAATTGATCTTGCATACGGTTTTTAATTTTCAACAAAGATAAAAAAAATAGTTGTATAAAAAACCATTCGCTACAACTGTAGTTAGAAAAATAATGAATATATTTGTACCAATTTTACAAACAGAAAAACATTTATCGAAAACTACAAGCTCGGGTGCTTAAAAAAGTTGAAAATTATATCGAAAAAAACAATTTACTTAGCTCGTATGCTAAAGTAATTGTGGGTGTGAGTGGTGGTGCCGACTCGGTAGCTTTACTTCACGTTTTAAAACAACTCGGACATAACTGTATTGTAGCGCATTGCAACTTTCATTTACGGGGTGAGGAATCGGACAACGACGAAATTTTTGTGCGCGAAATGGCTAACGAGCTGCACCTTGCTTTCGAACAAATAGATTTTGACACTACGGATTATGCTCGAAAATGCAAAATTTCGGTCGAAATGGCTGCCCGTGAACTGCGCTACAACTGGTTTGAGCAAGTGCGCAAAACACATACCGCTTCGGCCATTGCTGTGGCGCATCATGCCGACGATAATGTAGAGACTTTGTTGATGAATTTAACCCGTGGCACTGGACTTAAAGGCCTTACGGGCATTCCCTTGCAAAATGGATATATTATTCGTCCTCTTTTATGCTGCACCCGTTCCGACATTGTTAATTACCTGATTAAATACAACTTACATCATATTACCGACTCTACAAACGCTCAAAACGATTATACACGCAATAAATTTCGCAATCAAATCATTCCACTTTTCGAAAAGATTAATCCTTCGTTTAAACAAACAATTACTGCATTAATTGAGCGATTTGAAGAAATTGAAGCCGTTTATAATGAAAAAATGATTGAAACCAAATCCAAAATTACATCGACAGAAAATAATTACTTTAAAATTGACATTCAACAATTAAAACATACAAAATACAGAAAATCATTACTTTACGATATACTGCTCCCTTATTCGTTTCATGCCGATACGGTAGAAAATATTATTCATAATTTAGACAGTGAACCAGGTTCCATTTTTTATTCGCTTACACACAAACTGTTACACGATAGAGATTTTTTAATAGTAAGCAAAAATAACATACCATTACAACAAAGCTATAATATTAGCGAATCGGTAACCGAAATTTCAGAACCTATACATTTAAATATCAGTAAACGGATTTACAATACTAAAATATCAAAATCGAAACTTTTTGCCACACTCGATGCATCCAAATTCACATTTCCGTTAGTATTAAGACATTGGCAAAAAGGCGATAGTTTTGTACCCTTTGGCATGAAAAACAGCAAAAAGCTAAGCGACTTTTTTATCGACACCAAAATGAATCGTTTTGAAAAAGAAAACACATGGCTATTGTGTGCTGGTAATGATATTGTATGGGTTGTGGGGTACCGTATCGACAATCGATTTTGTGTAGATTCCAACACACAGCATATTATTGAAATTCAATTGATTGATAATCAACAACCAATTAATAAAATTATTTAATTCATTGCGATTAATTTATGCCAAAAAATTGCTAATTCAGAATTTAGTTGTATATTTGCACCGATTTCATTGCTACAAGAGCTTCCTGCTTTTGTTTAAATCAAAAAAAAATCAACAATAATTATACATTCACAAACAAAACGTGATTTCCTTTTCACAAGGAAGGATTCCCTCAAAACGTTTATTTACCTCATTTATGACTAACTACAACATTTTGCAACTCAATGCGAAAGATTTGTCCGCCCTGAAGGACATTGCCATTGAACTCGGATTAAAAGTTTCGAACTCGGCTAAAAAAGAACAATTGATTTACGACATTCTCGATCGTCAGGCCGAAGTTAATGCACAACAAAAAACAAAGGTTGAAAAACCAACAATCGACAAGCAAAAACGCATGCGCGTACAAATTGACAAAAAAGGCGTGGAACCAAAAACCAACCCTACGGTCAATGTAAAACAGGAAAAGAAAGTGGAACCAATTGTAGAAAAAGCAATTGTAGAAAATAAACAAGAAGTTGCTGTAACTGTACCAACTCCCGAAAAAGTGGATAATGCGCCTGCAAAAAAAGCAAAAGCCAAGTCGAAGAAACCACTGAAAGCTGTTAAAGAAGTAAAAGCTCCTGAAACAGTAGTTGAAGTTGAAGTTCCAGCCGAAGTAGCTGTAGAAGTAGCAGCTGAAGTTCCTACTAAAACGCAACCTGTTGCCAAACAAGGTGAGAAAAAACTGCGCGACCGGATTATTAAAAAACCAATTTTAGCTTCCGAAATCAAAGCTACTGTTGTAAGTACAGAAATAGAAGAAGCGGAAACAACACCTACAACTACCGAAGTGACTGAAATCGTTACAAATACAGAAAATTCGAATTCTGAAAACGAAACACCACAACAAGCTCCTCAACCCGAAGCACATCAAAACAGACACAAGCAACAAGACAATAACCGTCAACGTTTCAACCCACATCAACGCAACGAAAAACAATTCGATTTTGATGGAATTCTTGAAGGTACAGGTACACTTGAAATGATGCAGGATGGATACGGCTTTTTGCGTTCGGCCGATTACAATTACCTTGCTTCGCCCGACGATATTTATGTATCGCAATCGCAAATCAAACTTTTTGGACTTAAAACGGGCGACACTGTAAATGGTGCTATCCGTCCACCCAAAGAAGGCGAAAAATACTTTCCACTTATCAAAGTTAATAAAATCAATGGCCGTTCGCCCGAATACGTTCGCGACCGTGTACCATTTGAACATTTAACTCCATTATTTCCGGATGTAAAATTTAACCTAACTAGCGGAAAAGGCGATTCTTTATCGACTCGTATGGTTGATTTATTTTCGCCAATCGGAAAAGGACAACGTGGATTAATTGTAGCACAACCAAAAACCGGTAAAACAGTACTATTGAAGGACATAGCAAATGCAATTGCTCAAAATCATCCGGAAGTATATATGATTGTACTTTTGATTGACGAACGTCCTGAAGAGGTTACTGATATGGCCCGCAGCGTACGCGCCGAAGTAGTTTCATCTACTTTCGACGAGCCAGCTGAGCGTCACGTAAAAGTAGCAAGTATGGTACACGAAAAAGCAAAACGTATGGTTGAATGTGGACAAGATGTAGTAATTCTGCTCGACTCTATTACTCGTTTGGCTCGTGCATACAATACCGTTTCGCCAGCATCGGGTAAAATCCTTTCGGGTGGTGTTGATGCCAACGCATTACACAAACCAAAGCGTTTCTTTGGTGCTGCTCGTAATATCGAAAACGGCGGTAGCTTAACAATTATTGCCACTGCACTTACCGAAACTGGTTCGAAAATGGACGAAGTAATTTTCGAAGAATTTAAAGGTACAGGTAATATGGAATTGCAATTGGATCGTAAATTATCAAACAAACGTATTTTCCCTGCTGTGGATATCATGGCTTCAAGTACTCGTCGCGACGATTTATTGCTCGATCAAGATACACTCAACCGTATGTGGATTATTCGTCGTCATTTATCCGACATGAACTCTACAGAGGCAATGGAATTTTTGAGAGACAGAATGGAACGTACCGAAAACAACACAGAATTTTTATTAAGCATGAATAGCTAATTAAATTAATAAACACAAAAGATTAAAGATGAAACTATTAGAAGGAAAAGTGGCTATTGTAACAGGAGCTGCACGCGGTATTGGTAAAGCAATTGCTTTGAAATTAGCCTCAGAAGGAGCTAACATTGCATTCACCGATTTAAACATCGACGAAAATGCATTGAATACCCAAAAAGAATTGGAAGCAATGGGCGTAAAAGCAAAAGGTTATGCTTCGAACGCTGCTAATTTCGACGAAACACATGCCGTTGTCGAAGAAATTGTTAAAGAATTTGGACGTATAGATGTTCTTGTAAATAATGCAGGTATTACCAAAGATGGTTTAATGATGCGCATGAGCGAACAACAATGGGACATGGTAATTAATGTAAACTTGAAATCAGCTTTTAACTTTATACATGCATGTACGCCTGTAATGATGAAACAAAGAGCAGGTAGCATTATCAATATGAGTTCGGTAGTTGGTGTATCGGGTAATGCCGGACAATCAAACTACTCTGCTTCAAAAGCTGGTATGATTGGGTTGGCTAAATCAGTTGCTAAAGAATTTGGTTCACGTGGTATACGTGCTAACGCTATTGCTCCTGGTTTTATCGAAACTGAAATGACTCACGCACTTACCGAAGAACAACGTGCTAAATGGAATGAACTTATTCCATTGCGTCGTGGTGGAAAACCGGATGAAGTTGCTGCTGTTACTTTATTCTTAGCTTCGGATCTTTCGAGCTATGTAAGCGGACAAGTTATTAATGTATGCGGTGGAATGAACACTTAATGCTAATTAATAATTAAGAATTAAGAATGCATGGTTGCTTATGGCTTCCATGCATTTTTTATATGCAAAAATTTAAATTATTTCGCCACTTCCAATACAGTAGGTTGCATCGGCATCATATATCACACCAAATTGCCCAGGTGCAATGCCTTGTAATTTGTTTTCGGAGAAAATTCGGTATCCTTCGGGGGTTTTAATAATGTTAGCTTTTGAAAATTCAGGCGTATGACGTATTTTAAAAGTTACTTGACAGGCATCGTTATCCCATGGATTATTGGTAATGAAATGAAAATCGCGCATCGAAAATTCCCTACCATATTGTGTTTCGGTATCAAATCCTTTCGAAGCCCAAACAATATTGGCATCCACATCCTTACGAATTACATACCATGGACCTCCTGAGAGTCCTAATCCTTTGCGTTGGCCAACAGTATGAAACCAATATCCTTTATGTCGGCCCAAAATTTTACCTGTTTCGAGTTCTACAATTGGACCTTCTTTTTCACCTAAATACCTGCGAATAAAATCGTTGTAGTTTACTTTTCCTAAAAAGCAAATTCCTTGACTATCCACGCGTTTTGCACTGGGTAAATTTGCTGAGCGAGCAATATCGCGTACTTCGCTCTTCATCATATTCCCAATGGGAAACATAAGTTTCGAAACTTGCAAATGATTTATTTGGGCCAAAAAATCAGTTTGATCTTTTACGGGGTCTTTGGCAGTTCCTAAATAGGTTTTGCCATCGCGTTCGAATGTTGTAGCATAATGTCCGGTAGCAGTTTTGTCGAACTCCTTCCCTACCCGCTGCTCAAACACACCAAATTTAATCAGTTTATTGCACATTACATCCGGGTTTGGCGTAAGTCCATCACGTACTTTACGAATGGTATAATCCACCACATTATCCCAGTAATCCTTATGTAAATCAATAACTTCGAGTGTACAACCATAACGGCGCGCAATAAGCGTTGCCATTTCAATGTCTTCTTCCGAAGTACAATGTAGCAACTCATCGTCGTCCATTCCAATTTTTATGTAAAATAGCGTTGGTGTATAACCCGCCTCTTTGAGCAAGTGCACCACCACCGAACTATCCACACCACCCGAAAGTAAAGAAGCAATATTCATGAGTTAATTATCAATTATTAATTGTTAATTAGATATAGTATTCCGCCATATCCACAATTCCGGCACGCATAGCGTATTTAGTAGCTTCGTGAATATTATTGACACTTAATTTTCGGAAAATATTTTTGCGGTGCGTCATTATAGTATGTGAACTTACAAAACGCTGAGCAGCAATTTCTTTGGTTGTTTTACCAAGGGCTATTTCGCGCAAAATTTCCTGTTCGGTAATTGTAAGTTTATTTTCCTGACGTTTTATATCTCCATTTCGTTTAGATACATCCAACAAAATATTACTCACATAATTGCAAATATACCTGCGCCCTTTCATGGCTTCGCGAATGGCTGTCTGTATTTCGTCAGTTGTATTACTTTTGAGTACCACACCAAACGAATTGGTATTGTAAAGCAAATTAACCAAAAAATCGTCGCTAAGTTCTTCTGAAAATAGAATCCAATCCGTTTTTTCGAATCTTGAATTTAGCACAACTAATTCATTAACAGACTCGAAGTCGAACAATGTATAATCTAAAATAACCAAAGCATTACTATCATTTTGCAGCACATCAAACAGTTCCTTTTTGGAACTTGATTCAGTTATTAAATTAGTTAAATCCAATTTAGCCAGCAAAAATTGAATACCTAAACTTGTAATATTTTGATTATCTGCAAGTATAATTCGACGCATAGATTTCTGTGTAATTTATGCAAAGGTAAGAATTTTGAAATAAAAATTTTGTCAAATCTTTAAAATATTATGTTTTTCTATTTTATAATGTATGATTTCAGTGAACATTTTTCAATATCAATTGTTAATTTTGTATGTTTATCGATTCATAACTCCTATTGCTAATGAATTTTAGCTATATTTGTATGTGAAATTATTACAAATTGAAAAAAAATACAAAAACAGATGATTTTTGACTATCAAATGATGGAGTTGTTGTATGCTTCATTGCCAAACAAAATTGAAAATGTAAAATCAATTTTACAACATCCACTAACGTTGACTGAAAAAATTCTTTATGCTCACTTAGCTAAAGATGAAGAAATTAAAAGCTTTGAACGCGGTGTTGATTATGTAAATTTCTCGCCCGACAGGGTAGCAATGCAAGATGCTACAGCACAAATGGCATTGCTACAATTGATGAATTCAGGTCGTAAAACCGTGGCTGTTCCTTCCACAGTGCATTGCGATCACTTAATCCAAGCCTATAAATCGGCCAATATTGATTTGGCTACTGCCAATGACACTAATCGTGAAGTATATGATTTCTTGAGTACCGTTTCAAATAAATTTGGTATTGGTTTTTGGAAACCAGGAGCTGGTATTATTCACCAAGTGGTTTTGGAAAACTATGCTTTTCCGGGTGGAATGATGGTTGGCACCGATTCGCATACAGTAAATGCTGGCGGACTGGGCATGATTGCCATTGGAGTAGGTGGAGCTGATGCTGTTGATGTTATGGCTGGCATGCCTTGGGAACTTAAAATGCCAAAAATTATTGGAGTAAAACTAACCGGTAAAATGTCAGGTTGGACTTCGCCTAAGGATGTTATTTTGAAATTAGCTGGAATTTTAACTGTAAAAGGTGGCACAAATGCTATTATTGAATATTTTGGCGAAGGTACAGCTTCGATTTCAGCAACCGGAAAAGGCACAATTTGTAATATGGGAGCCGAAGTAGGTGCTACAACTTCCATATTCCCATTCGACGAAAAATCTGTAGCATATCTTGTTGCTACTGGTCGTAAAGAAATAGCTGACATAGCTCAAAATAACATTGCATACCTTCAGGCCGACAATGAAGTGATTGCTAACCCTGAAAAGTATTACGATAGAATAATTGAAATAAATCTGAGTGAACTTGAACCTTACATAAATGGTCCTTTTACACCCGACTTAGCATATCCAATTTCGGAATTTGGTAAAATTGTTAAAGAAAAAGGCTATCCTCAAAAAATGGAAGTTGGTTTAATTGGTTCTTGTACCAACTCTTCGTACGAAGATTTGACTCGTGCTGCATCTATTGTAAAAAAGGCCAAAGAAGATGGATTAAGTGTTAAAGCTCAATTTATTATCAATCCAGGCTCTGAGCAAGTACGCTACACCGCCGAACGCGATGGCGTGTTGGCCGAATTTGAATCGGTAGGTGGAATAGTAATGGCCAATGCTTGTGGACCTTGTATTGGACAATGGAAACGTGAGATTGACGTTCCTGAGCGTCCTAATTCAATTATCACATCATTCAATCGTAACTTTGCCAAACGTGCCGATGGCAATCCAAACACACATAACTTTATTGCTTCGCCCGAAATTGTTGCAGCATTAACTATTGCAGGCGATTTATGCTTCAATCCATTAAAAGACACACTAAAAAATTTTAAAGGCGAAAACATTCAGTTAGCTGAGCCAAAAGGATACGAATTACCAATAAAAGGATTTGCAGTAGAAGATGCTGGATACCAAGCACCTGTGGCCGATGGAAGCAAAATTGAAGTGGTTATTAGTCCTGATTCAAAACGCTTACAATTATTAGCTGCCTTTAAAGCATGGAATGGTAATGATTTGATAGATCAACCTTTATTGATTAAGGTAAAAGGTAAATGCACAACCGATCATATTTCGATGGCTGGACCTTGGTTACGATTTAGAGGACATTTGGATAATATTTCTGACAATATGCTTATTGGAGCGGTGAATACTTTTAACGACAAAACAAATTCAGTTCTTGATGCCCAAACAGGTGAATACATAGCAGTTCCAGCATTGGCTCGCAAGTTAAAAGCTCAAGGTATTGGTTCAGTAGTTGTTGCTGAAGAAAACTATGGCGAGGGTTCAAGTCGTGAACATGCTGCCATGGAGCCACGATTTTTAAATGTAAAAGCAATAATTGTAAAATCATTTGCTCGTATACACGAAACAAACTTGAAAAAACAAGGAATGCTGGCTTTAACTTTTTCCGATAAAAATGATTATGATAAAATTCGTGAAAACGACACTATCAGCATACTTGGATTAACTACTTTTGAGCAAGGTAGAAATTTAACAATAAAGTTAAAACATTCTGATGGAAGTAGTGAACAATTTGAGGTAATTCACACTTATAATGATGCACAAATTGAATGGTTTAAATCGGGAAGTGCATTAAATGGATTGAAATAATAGAAAAAATAATAATATCAAAAAAAATCAATGTTTATGGAAAAAGATTTTTTAATTTACAAATTGTCCGAAACGATTAAGACAACTAGTCGTATAGACAAAGAATTGTTCACTCAATTTAATGTGAAGAGAGGCTTACGTAATGAGGACCATTCAGGAGTGCTAGTTGGATTAACTAAAGTAGGTGATGTAGTGGGTTACGAAAAACAACCCGAAGGTGGATTAAAAGCCGTTCCTGGCAAATTAATTTACAGAGGAATTGATGTAGAAGATTTAGTTCATGGCTTTTCGAATGAAAACCGTTTGGGATTTGAAGAAACTGCATTTTTACTCCTTTCAGGTTATCAACCTGATGCCGAAGAGCTTAAAGCATTTTCAAAAATGTTAGTCGATAGTATGGTATTGGCTCAAAAAGCAACTATGAATATCATTGATCTTGAAGGTCAGGATATTATGAATATTTTAGCTCGTAGTGTGTTAGAAATGTATACTTTCGATTCAAATCCGGATGATATTTCGCGTGATAATTTAGTTCGCCAATCGATTGATTTAATTGCAAAATTCCCAACTATTGTGGCTTATGCATACAATATCCTCCGTCACTCTCAGCAGGGTCGTTCATTACACATTCGTCATCCGAAAGAAAACATGTCATACGCAGAGAATTTTTTGTATATGATGAAGGGCCCGAATAATTACACCGAATTGGATGTGAAAATTCTGGATTTAACGCTTATTTTACATGCCGATCATGGTGGTGGTAATAACTCTACTTTTGCTGTACGTGTTATTAGTTCAACACTTACTGATACTTACTCGGCTATTGCAGCAGGTATCGGATCCCTTAAAGGTCCTTTGCACGGTGGTGCTAATATTAAAGTAATTGAAATGTTTACTCACCTGAAAGAAGTGATTAAAGATTGGACTAATGTGGATGAAATTGATACATATTTAAAAAAAATGTTGAATAAGGAAGCTTATAACAAAAGTGGACTTATTTATGGTATTGGTCATGCTGTTTATACCATTTCGGATCCTCGTGCTGTATTACTAAAAGAAATGGCTCGTGCAATGGCAATCGAAAAAGGTATTGAGAAAGAATTTGCCTTCCTTGAATTGCTTGACGAACGTTCAGTAAATGCATTTATGACATTTAAAGGTGATGGTATTGGCAAACAAGTTTGTACAAATGTCGATTTTTATTCAGGATTTGTATACGAAGCACTTGGTTTACCAAGTGAAATTTTCACTCCTATGTTTGCTATGTCGCGTGTTGCAGGTTGGACTGCTCACCGTATCGAGGAATTAAATTTTGCAAGCAAACGCATTATTCGACCTGCTTACAAAAACGTTGGCGAGAAAAAACCATTTATACCATTGAATAAAAGATAGTAATAAACTTTGACTAAGGACAACAGACAACAGTTGATAGATATAAAATGTCTTAATGCTGTTGTCTGTTGTCTATAGTCTGTTGTCTAAAAAAATATGCAAAAAATAAAAGTATTAAATCCTGTTGTTGAGTTGGATGGCGATGAAATGACTCGCATTATCTGGTCATTTATCAAAGAGCAATTAATTCTCCCTTATCTTGAATTGGATATTAAATATTACGATTTAGGAATGGAAAATCGTGATGCTACGAACGATGAAGTAACTATTGAAGCAGCAAATGCTATCAATAAATACAATGTTGGTATTAAATGTGCAACCATTACACCCGATGAAGATAGAGTAAAAGAGTTTGGACTTAAGAAAATGTGGAAATCACCTAATGGCACTTTGCGTAACATTATAGGTGGTACAGTTTTTCGTGAACCAATTATTTGCACTAATGTTCCTCGTCTAGTTCCAGGTTGGACTCAGCCTATCGTTATCGGACGTCATGCTTTTGGCGATCAGTATAAAGCTACCGATGTAGTTATCAAAGGTAAAGGTAAATTAAAAATGACTTTTACCAACGAAAATGGCGAAATTCAAGAATGGGAAGTGTACGATTTCAAAGGTGATGGTGTAGCAATGGCTATGTATAATACCGACGAATCGATTTATGGCTTTGCTCAATCATCATTTCAGGTAGCTTTAGAAAAAAAATGGCCTTTATATCTTTCAACCAAAAACACCATTTTAAAAGCTTATGATGGGCGTTTTAAAGATATTTTTCAGGAAGTATACGAAAAAGAATTTAAATCAAAATTTCAAGAAGCAGGTATCGTTTACGAACATAGGTTAATTGACGATATGGTAGCCTCAGCACTGAAATGGAATGGTGGGTTTGTTTGGGCATGTAAAAACTATGATGGTGATGTACAATCCGATACTGTAGCTCAGGGATTTGGATCATTGGGACTTATGTCGTCGGTGTTGGTTACTCCCGATGGAAAAACTGTTGAAGCAGAAGCGGCACATGGTACTGTAACACGTCACTATCGTCAGCACCAACAAGGTAAAGAAACTTCAACAAACCCCATAGCTTCAATTTTTGCATGGACACGTGGTTTGATGCATCGAGGTAAATTGGATGACAATGCTGCATTGGTAAATTTCTGTCAGAAATTAGAAGAAGTTTGTGTGGAAACTGTTGAAGCAGGCGAAATGACCAAAGATTTAGCAATGCTTGTACACGGTGATAATATTAGTCGCACTGATTATCTAAACACTCAGGACTTTTTAGCGGCTATCAAACGTAATTTGGACAAGAAACTCAATTAATTACTATTGATACAATGATAAAAAAACCACAAGTAAATTTTACTTGTGGTTTTTTAATGCCGCTTTTTTCTCTTTCATTATTAATTTTGCTTCGCGAGCAACTTTACGAGCAACTTTTCGTTCTTCAAGCACAATTTTAAGATATTCAACATAAGGCTCAATATACCTTTTACGCTTAGTTTCGAGTAAATCATCCATATTAATCATAATTCCCGTTTCGTAAACAGAGCCAAAATCAGCATCGAAAATGGAGCCAAACATACGCATAGTATCCGATAATCCTATATAGGCATTAAACAATGCTGGAATTGTTTCACCTTCCTGACGAACTGCTTTTTGAAGTATTTTATAATCTGCATTCAAATCCTTACCTGTAAATAGTTTACGGGCTGCTTTCTGAGTTTCGGCACTTATTACAACAGGAACTTTTGGAATAATTAATTTATCCGCATCGCTAAAATACTTAAACATATACGAATAGATAAGTTCACGAGCAACAATTGGATAAGTATTATAAATAGTAACTTTACCAATAAAGTATTTTGCTCCTTTGGTTGAATGCACTAATGCACCCAAACCATCCCATAGATTATCCAATGCAAATAGGCTTTTGATACCCATTTTTGAAGTTTGGTAATCGGGCTGAACAAATGCACGACCAAGTTCAATAGTATGTGGTAAATAATCAGTTACAAATTTTTGATTAAAGGTAAATAGATGCGACATTACAAATTTTGGTTGTCCTTTAGCATCAATTTCAACATCTGGCCCATTCAAAAAACGGTATCCACCAATAATTTCTTCGGCTTGAGGATCCCAAACTATGAGCTGTTGGTAGGGTTTTTCGAGGTAATCGTATTTGTCGGTATCCAATTCTTCGCCTGTTCCTCCTCCACCCGACCGGAATGAGAGTTCACGTAAACGCCCAATTTCGAGCATTACATTTGGCGAATTATGAGCATTAACTACATAAATCTCGTTATGAGCTTTATTTGTTGGCCTTAAAAATCTGTCTCCCGACAGTTCGCTTTTAATAATATTCCTATCTATAGGTGGAATAATTTCTTTCATTTTTTGAATAGAAAAATTTCAATACTGATACCTTATTAGTGTTGCAAAAGTACAATTATTTTCATACAAACAAGTTATCAAAGCACTAAAAAAATACGAATTTATAATTTTTATACATAGCGTAAAAAAAAACTGTTCATTTATTGCTCATTTTAATTAATAATGTGTTATTATTGTCGGTTTTGGTTATTTTAAGAGAGCTCAATTACGAACAAGTGTTAATTTTCAACTTTTGAATATTTTGAAGTATTGTTTTTAAAGAAAATATACTGCATACTAGCTTACTAAACATAACGAATTTGTATCTTTGTACACTAAATTTTAAATAAATCATGAAGTATAGATTTTATTTGGTTTTAATTCTACTAATCACATTTGTAAGTTCAAGTATTTCTGCTGCATTTCGATTTGCGCTTATTACCGATATGCACATTCAACTAAATGATAATAAGCCAACTATTGACTTACAAAACACATTAAGTGACATCAATAAAATGACCGATATTGATTTTGTAATAATAGCTGGAGATGTTACTGAAAAAGGCGATAGTGCGTCGCTACTAAAAGCAAAGAGTATATTGAGCACATTGAAAGTGCCTTACTACATTACATTTGGCAATCACGATATGATTAGCAGCAATCCAAATAGACGAATATATAAGTCAATTTTTGGAGCCGATCGGTTCACATTTACTCATAAAAATATCCAGTTTATTGGTTTTACAACAGGACCAGTACTCAAAAGTGGTATTGGACATGTTAACTTCTGTGATTTGAAATGGATAGATGGAGAATTAAGCAAAACGGAAAATTCGACTCCAATTATTGCCATTACACATTATCCCATGCAAAATGGCGATGTTGATAATTGGTTCGAATTGACTGACATATTACGGAAATACAACGTTCAGGCATTAATTAATGGACATTATCACCGCAATGCAATTCTAAATTACGATGGTATAGCTGGAATAGTTTGTAGATCAACATTAAGTAAAAACGAATCGTTGGGAGGCTATACAATATTCAATATTTCAGATTCAATTCAAGTTTCCGAAAAAATTGTAAATGAAGTTACCAGAGAATGGTTAATATTTCCTATTAATCAAAAAACGTATGACTTGCCAGACAAATCGCTACGAAAATAAATTTATTACTCCTTTGAAATAAACTAAAAAACGAGCATGAAAATAAATGAAATTGCAAAAATAATTGGAGCAAAAAATAGTACGTGTATTGCCAATATTAATTGGTTGATAACTGATAGCCGTACGCTTTCGTTTCCTGCCGAAAGTTTGTTTTTTGCAATAAAAACCAGCAGAAATAACGGACATCAGTATATTTCGGAGTTATATCAGCAAAACATGCGCTATTTTGTTGTAAGCGAAATATTGCCCGATTTTGAATTGCTTACTGATGCTGTTTTTTTAAAAGTTGACAATGCACTTGCAGCACTACAACAAGTAGCCGCCTATCATCGTAATTTGTTTCATATACCAATAGTTGGAATTACTGGAAGCAATGGAAAAACAGTTATTAAAGAATGGCTATATCAATTATTACATACTGATTATCAAATAGTTCGTTCACCAAGAAGCTATAATTCACAAATTGGAGTACCATTATCTATTTGGGGCTTACATGCGAATGCTCAATTGGGAATATTTGAAGCTGGAATTTCGCAAGTTGGCGAAATGGAAAAATTACAAGCAATTATTAGTCCGACAATTGGAATTTTTACAAATTTAGGCGATGCTCACCAAGAAAATTTTACAAGTATAAAACAAAAATGTGTTGAGAAAATTAAACTCTTCGCTTCTTCCGAAACCTTAATTTATAACTCTGACAATAAAGTTGTTGACATTTGCATAGCACAAGCCAAATTAAAAGCAAAACTTTTTAGTTGGGGTAAAAATGCTGAAGCTACAATCAAAATTCGAAGTATTGATAAATTGGAGAAATCTACGAGTTTGCTATTGACTTATCAACAGATTGACTATAATATAAATATCCCATTCAATGACGATGCTTCCATTGAAAATGCGCTACATTGTATTGCCTTTTTGTTTTATCAAGGTTTTACTGCTGAAAGTATTGAAATCAAAATGATGCTACTCGAATCGGTTGCCATGCGTCTCGAAGTAAAAGAAGGTGTACGTAACTGCCTGATAATAAATGATAGTTACAATTCAGATTTAAATTCACTTGGAATTGCCATTGATTTTTTGATTCAACAATCTACAACACAGGCAATGAATCGTACTATCATACTTTCCGATATATTACAAAGCGGACAAACCAGCGTGGAACTTTACAAAACGGTTTCGGAACTGGTAAAGAACAAAGATATACAGCGTTTTATTGGAATAGGTAATGATGTTTCGAAACATGCCGATAATTTTTCGTTTATAAAAAATGCTTTCTTTGATGATACTGAAAGTTTTCTAAAATCTTCATTAATCCATGAACTTCAGAACGAAGTCATTCTGCTCAAAGGTTCGCGAAAGTTTCAGTTCGAAACTATTTCGGAAAAGTTGGAATTAATAGTTCATGAAACAACCTTGGAGGTAAATTTAAACGCTTTGGTTGATAATCTGAATTATTTTAGGTCGAAATTACAACCCGCAACAAAGCTGATGTGCATGGTCAAAGCATTTGCTTATGGTAGTGGTGCTATTGAAGTTGCTCGCACATTACAACATCATCGATGCGATTATTTGGCAGTGGCCGTAGCCGACGAAGGTGCTGAACTAAGACGCGAAGGCATTCGAATACCTATAGCTGTAATGAATCCTGAATTAGGAAGTTTTGGGTTAATATTCGACAACAATCTGGAACCTGAAATATACAGTTTCCGATTGTTGCAAAATTTTATTTTAGCTGCTGAGAAACAAGGCATTACCGACTACCCCATACACATTAAAATTGATAGTGGTATGCATCGTTTAGGCTTCGAAGCCAAGGATATTGACAGTTTGATAAGTACCATTCGCAATCAACAACAAGTTAAAATTCGTTCGGTTTTTTCGCATTTAGCAGGGGCCGACGATTCGAAATTTGACACGTTCACCAACCAACAAATTGCGGTATTTCGGAGTTGTGCCGACAAAATATGTCAGGCATTTTCGCATAAAATTATGCTTCATATATTAAATTCGGCAGGAACCGAGCGTTTTCCGGAACATCAATTTGATATGGTACGTCTTGGTATTGGTCATTATGGAATAAGCTCAATTCCAGGCGTTACTTTAAGACAAGTTTGTGCATTAAAAACCATAATTTTACAAATAAAGGATATCAAAGCAGGTGAAACTGTTGGCTACTCACGTAAGGGAATTGTTGAAAAAGACAAACGAATTGCCATATTACCAATAGGCTATGCCGATGGATTTGATCGCAAATTGAGTAATGGTGTGGGCGAAGTACTTATTAATGGCAAAAGAGCCAAAGTAATCGGAAATGTTTCCATGGACCTAATTACAGTCGATATTACAGATATTGAAGCGAATGAAGGTGATAAAGTAGAGATTTTTGGTGAAAATATTGTTATCGCCGAAGTGGCTTCGTGGCTCAAAACTATTCCATACGAAATACTTACAAGTGTTTCGCGACGTGTAAAGCGTATATATTTTCAAGATTAAAAACCAACAGTTGAAATTGATTAAATGATAGTTTGCTATATTAAAAACATAAACTCAGCATCAACTCTGATTTTGAGTGCTAGGAAGCTAGCTATATCTTTAGGAAAAACTTTTGGTATTGTTCTGGCCCAATTAAAGGATAAGAATATATCCGATTCTGATTTAAATAAATTATTACTCGAAAATAAAATTTCAAATTGCACTTTATTAAATTCAATCAACGAAAAAGATATTAATTTTATTTGCGAAGAGCACGATGTTTCATTTTTATTTATTCAACTACCTGATAATAAATCAAGTAAAATTCAAAAGCTACTTACAGCCTGTCGGGAATTACGCATTCCTTACATTTTTTACAAGGATGAATTTGAAGAACTTCACACTGAAAGCGTTTTACTGCCTGTCAACTTTTTAGAAGAAGAGCTTGAAAAAGCTCAATTTGCAAGTGCATTCGGACGGTTTTGCAATTCGAAGATTGAAATTCTACAGGCAAATGACTATGGAAGCAAAGCTGCAAGAAACACACGTAAAATGCAAGATTTATTCGATAAATTTAATTTAAATGTAAATATAGAAAAAGCAAAAGGCGATAGTTTTAAAGTTGACAAAGAAGCCGTACATAAAGCAAGTATAACAAATATTGGATTAATAATCATTACCGCTTCGCGCGAATATGGATTGGATGATTTATTTTTTGGACCTAACGAATTGCATTTGATTAAAAAATCAACAAAACCAATTTTATTGGTAAATCCTCGTGCCGATTTATATGCATTGTGCGATTAAACAATGACATAAAATCAAGCAAAAACACATAAAAACTGCCATTCTGCCACGTTTTTCTGCCATAGAAAGCACTTAAATTGCTTTGGCAAAATTATTGTGTGTAAAGGGCATAGAAAATTAGAATTATATTATATATTATTATATGAAAAAGCAGAAACAACACGAAGAAACAACTGAAAACATTCAGGATAATTTACAAGCTGAAACAGTTGAAACTCCTCAAAACGAAGAAACCAACGAAAGCAATCAAAGTACAGATAAAATAGAAGATCTTACGCAAAAGTGTATTGATCTGAACGACAAGAACTTACGCTTAATGGCCGAATTCGATAATTATCGTAAACGCACAATAAAAGAACGATCAGATTTAATTAAAACTGCTGGAGAAAATATTTTGGGTAATATGTTGCCCTTGGTTGATGATTTTGAACGCGGATTAAAAGCTATGAAAACATCTGAGGATGTTGTAGCAGTTAAAGAGGGTGTTGAATTGATTTACAATAAATTTGTAGCGTTTCTGTTGCAAAATGGCATAAAAGCTATTCCAACCGAAAACGAAAACTTTGACACTGACTTACACGAAGCAATAACTACTTTCCCTGCTCCTAGCGAAGAGATGAAAGGAAAAATAGTCGACTGTGTATCAAAAGGTTATACATTAAACGAAAAAGTAATTCGTTTTTCAAAAGTAGTTGTAGGAGAATAAAGAGTTTATGAAGTTTATAAGGTTTGTAAAGTTATAAGGTTATAAAGTTATAAATATCAACACATCATCCCTTAGTTTGCAGAATGAAAATTTTTACGGTTAATTTTTTACTTTTGTTGTATAAAAGAAGGAATTAACCGATCCTTAAAAGTGAACTATACATCATACAAGAGATTAAAC